>Ga0247843_1000038_pt1 | contig 249899 bp, 216 predicted proteins | sample LaCruzMarch2017__FD_192420 | JGI IMG/M metagenome (GOLD analysis project Ga0247843, IMG submission 192420) | Freshwater microbial communities from meromictic Lake La Cruz, Castile-La Mancha, Spain - LaCruzMarch2017_8m | ecosystem: Environmental > Aquatic > Freshwater > Lake | place: Spain...
TTTTTTTGTATTATCTAAATATTCTCTTTTGTATGGTTTCCTGAGTTTAATTTATTAATTATTCTTGTATCAAAATAAATAATCAACCCGCTAAAATTAGTTGAAAATATTACAATTATAACCCCAACTCTTTCTTTTGCTTGGTATCAATTTCGCTTGGTGCGTCTATCATTACATCGCGGCCTGAGTTATTTTTAGGGAAAGCTATAAAATCTCTGATAGAGTTTTCGCCACCAAAAAGTGAACATAACCTATCAAAACCGAATGCAATTCCTCCGTGTGGAGGCGCACCAAATTCAAAAGCATTCATTAAAAATCCGAATTGGGCTTGCGCTTCTTCTTTAGTAAATCCTAAAACTTCAAACATTTTGCCTTGCAAAGTTTTATCGAAAATACGAATAGATCCACCTCCAACTTCAACGCCATTAATAACCATATCGTAAGCATTTGCTCTTACTTTAGCGTAATCACCATTACTTAAATGCTCCACATCTTCAGGTTTTGGTGAAGTAAACGGATGATGCATGGCAAACCAACGGCCTTCTTCTTCAATGTATTCTAACAAAGGAAAATCAATCACCCATAAACATGAATACACATCAGGATTTCGCAAACCCAAACGAGTTCCTATTTCTAAACGTAATTCGCTTAATGCTTTGCGGGTTTTATCTGTTTCGCCAGCCATTATTAATAACAAATCGCCAGGAGCTGCGTTCATGGCTTCTGACCATTGTTTTAAAGTAGCTTCATCGTAAAATTTATCTACCGATGATTTAACACATCCATCAGCATTTACTCTTGCATAAACCAAACCTGTAGCGCCAATTTGCGGTCGTTTTACAAATTCTGTTAATTCATCTAATTGTTTGCGGGTATATTCAGCACAACCTTTGGCACAAATTCCTACAACTAATTCTGCATTGTCAAAAACAGGGAAACCTTTGCCAGAAACTAGGTCTACAACATCCCCCTTGCCCCCTTCAAAGCGGGAAGCCCCCCCCGCGAAGCCTTTTAATTCCACAAATTTCATGTCAAATCGAGTATCAGGTTTATCAGAACCGTAATATTTTGCGGCATCGGCAAAGGTCATTCGTGGTAAAGTATTTATATCAATTCCTTTTACATTTTTGAACAAATGTTTTACCAATCCTTCAAACATGTTTAAAATATCTTCTTGCTCCACAAAACTCATTTCACAATCTATTTGTGTAAACTCTGGTTGACGGTCGGCACGCAAATCTTCATCTCTAAAACATTTTACTATTTGGTAGTATCTATCCATACCAGCTACCATTAGCAATTGTTTAAATGTTTGTGGCGATTGCGGTAAAGCATAAAACTGTCCTTGGTTCATGCGACTTGGCACCACAAAATCTCTTGCACCTTCAGGTGTTGACTTAATTAATACTGGAGTTTCTACTTCGGTAAATTGTTGCGCATCTAAGTAAACACGTGTTTGTTGGCTCATTTTATGGCGCAATAATAAATTATCGCGAACTGGTTTTCTTCTAATATCCAAATACCTGTATTTCATGCGCAAATCCTCACCACCATCTGTATTATCTTCAATGGTAAATGGAGGCGTTTGCGCCTCATTTAATATTTCAAATTCCGTTACTTCAATTTCAATTTCGCCAGTTGGAATATTTGCATTTTTACTACTGCGTTCAATTACTTTTCCGGTTACTTTCAATACAAACTCACGGCCGCATTTACGCGCTTGCTCACATAAAGCAGCATTGGTATCCATGTTAAAAGCCAATTGGGTAATTCCGTATCTGTCGCGTAAATCAATAAAAGTCATTCCGCCCAAATCGCGGCTTTTTTGTAACCAACCACTTAAGGTTACAGTGGTGTTTATATCAGTAATTCTAAGTTCTCCGCAGGTGTGTGTTCTGTGCATATTTTTCAATTGTATTGAAATATTATATTTTTAATTATATCAATTTTTTAAAGTGAGGTGCGAAAGTATAAAATATATTTAGTAGATAAATTATAAAAATTAGTTATTTATATGTTTCTATGTTTATCCTATCTCCTGCTACACCAAACCATTTGGTTAAAAAATAATTGATATGTTGAAAAACATATTTTACTGTATTTTCAATAAATGTTCCGCGTAATGGAATAGTACTTGGGTGTTTCACTTCTTCATTAATAATTGTTTTAGTAAAACCGCAATTTGTAAACATACGCTTGGCTGTTTTTGCACTAAATTCGGTTAAATGGAATGGTGGAATGTACATGGTTTTTTGAGAACCTATAAGCTTGTAAACCATAAAGCCTAACTTGCTAGAAATTAAATTCAATGTACCAGGTAATTGAATTAAAGCAACTCCACCAGGTTTTAAAATTTTATAAGTTAATTGCATCGCTTCTGTAGGGTTAGTAAAATGTTCCAACACATCGCCCATGAGCACTACATCAAAATAGTTTTCTGGAAGCTCATTATTCAATAAATCAAAGTTATAGGGTTTATTTATAATATCAATTCCAAAGTTTTTCCGACCATACTCTGCTGCATAACTTGATAGTTCAATTCCTTTTACGTTGTAACCATTGTTTTTTAATGCAAACAAAAAATTACCAGTTGCACAACCCACATCTAAAATATTTCCTGTTTGACAATATTTTTTCATATTTGTTACACCATCAGCATAATCACCTGCAGCCAATAAATCAACATATGCTACTTCCATATGATGCGTTTCTTTGTCGTTTCCAGTAAAATAATCAGAAGCATACATTTCAACTATCTCTTCATCAGTTGGTCTGGGCCAAATAGATACCAATTCGCAATTTTTACATTTTACTCCCCATAAATATTTATCTTTAAATTTATATCTAAAAGGAATAGTACTTCCTTCTTTTGAATTGCATAAATTACACTCAAAACTAACTTTCATTTACATTTATTTTTTCCAACAAATAAAACATATAATACTTTAGCACCAAAATTTGATTTTAAAGTTTAAAAGCTACCATTTCAAACTTATAAATAAATATTTCACCTTTAAAAAAATACCTTTCACCTACTTTATATACCATTGCACCTATTACTACTTTTTAACTTGTAAATTGATAATACATTTGTTAAAAAAATAATAAAGAAAATGGAAAATTTAAACGAAATGAAAAGAAAAAGTAATGGAATGAATGGAAGGATATTTGCAGGTAGTGTTTTAATTATAGTCGGTAGTGTTTTGTTTGCTCGTCAATTAGGAATTGAATTACCGTATTGGTTGTTTAGATGGGAGATGTTATTAATTGTAATAGGTGTTTTTGTTGGTGCTAAAAATTCATTTAGAAATAGCGGTTGGTTAATTCCTGTTGCAATAGGCACATTCTTTTTGTTAGATGATTGGTTGGTAGACATTAACATTAAAAACTTTTTTTGGCCAACAATAATTTTAATTGTAGGTGCGGTAATGATATTATCTCCTTTTAAAAAAAGAAATTTTAAAAACAGGTGGAACGAAAATGGAAATACTGATGAAGATTTTTTAGATACTACTTCAATTTTTGGTGGAGTAAAAAAGAATGTAATTTCAAAAGACTTTAAAGGTGGAAATTTATTAAACATTTTTGGAGGTGTAGATATAGATTTGTCTCAAGCTGATATAAATGGAACTGTAATATTAGATGTAACACAAGTTTTTGGTGGTATAAAATTAGTTATTCCCTCTCATTGGGAAATTAAAACAGAAATAACCTCAATACTTGGAGGAGTGGAAGATAAAAGAAAAAATCTTTCTTCGTTAAATATTGCAGATGGCAAAGTTTTAATTATTAGAGGCACCAGTGTTTTAGCTGGAATTGATATTAAATCTTTTTAATAAATACATATGATTTACTTAGCAAAATTAGTATTTAGTATTTCAGCAAAAAATAATGGTTTTCATTACGATGATCAATTAAGAGTAATATTTGCCAATAACTTAAATGAGGCTTTATTAAAAGCTAAAATATTAGGTATAAAAGAAGAAGATAGTTTTGTATCTGAAAGTTTAACTTCAGTAAGTTGGAAATTTGTTGATGTAATGGAAATTAAAGCACTAACCGATTTGAAAGATGGTATGGAGTTATACTCTCACACACGCGAAAATGAACCACATAATGGTTACGAAAAATATGTACAGCATACAGCAAATAATTTAGCAAATGATGCTATATTGGCTTTAAATTTTGAACAATAATTTACGCATATTTTTAATTTTTATTTGTTGGTGCTTGGTATTTACCATTACCCATTTTTATATTCTAACCGATTATAATTTTAAAACCGAGTTAACAGCTATTGATGCTGTAATAACTAACCTAACAGTTACTTTAGTTAATTTTGGATTGTTTTTTTTAATTAAAAACTATCCTCCAAAAACTTCTAATTTTATTCAATTTGTAGGAATTTTAATTGTTGCTGTATCAAGTACTTTTTATATCCAAAAAATACTTTTTAATTATTTTATTTTTGATTTAACCTATATAAATTTTATAACAGCTACTACTAAAATTAGAATTGTATTTAATTTTTTGCTAATTGTTAGTAATGCACTCATTAGTTTTAGTTGGTTTTATATTCACGAAAAACAAAATGAAAATGAAAATTTAAATGAAAATGAAAAAATGTTGAAAGAAGCTGAATTGATTAACCTAAGGCAACAATTACAACCTCATTTTATATTTAACAGTTTAAATTCAATTAGTGCTTTGCTCGAAATAAATACCACTTTAGCACAAAAAATGATTCATGAATTAGCCGATTTTTTACGTGGAACCATTAAAAAAGAAACCAATACACTTGTAACATTTCAAACCGAATTAAATCATTTAAAACTATACTTAAATATTGAAAAAATACGGTTTGAACATCGGTTAGAAATTGTAACATTTATTGAAGAAGAAACCAAAAACTGTTTATTACCATCTTTAATTATTCAGCCAATAGTTGAAAATGCTATCAAATTTGGGTTATATGGAACTACCGAAAAAATAGAAATTACCATAACTTCTAAATTAAAAAACGACCTGCTTATTATTGAAATATCAAATCCATTTGATAACGAAACAACCGAAAATAATAAAGGTACAGGATTTGGTTTAAATTCAATTAGCCGCAGATTGTATTTATTGTATACCCGAAACGATTTATTAAATACTACCATTTCCAATAATTTATTTATTACTCAAATTTTAATTCCTCAAAAACAAGTATGAATGTAATAATTATTGATGATGAACACTTAGCCAGAAGTATTATTAAAAAATACTTAACTAATTACCAATCAGTAAAAATTGTAGCCGAATGCAGTGATGGTTTTGAAGGTTATAAAGCCATTAAAGAATATGAACCTGATTTAATTTTTTTAGATATACAAATGCCTAAAATTACTGGTTTTGAAATGTTAGAGTTAATTGAAAATAAACCTAAAGTAATTTTTACAACTGCTTTTGATGAATATGCCTTAAAAGCTTTTGACCAAAATGCCATTGACTATTTATTAAAACCTTATAGCCAAGATAGGTTTGATAAAGCCATGGAAAAAATATTACAAAAACCTGATACCATTAAAAACGATACTATACTAAATACTAGTGATAATGAACTTGAAACACGTGTAGTAGTAAAACACCAGGGTAATATAAAAATAATTCAAACTACCGATATTATTTACATAGAAGCGTATGATGATTATGTAAAAATACATACAGCAGAAAATATTTATGTGAAGAAAAAAACCATGAATTATTTTGAACAAGCTTTTAACCCAAAACAGTTTGTAAGGGTTCATCGTTCATACATTATTCAGGTAAACCAAATAACCAAAATAGAACAAAGCGATAAAGATACCATGATGGCTATTTTAAAAAATGGTACAAAAATTTCATTAAGTAAAACTGGTTACTCTAAACTTAAAACAGTTTTAGGAATATAAAAAGATTAATAACTTTACTGCATGAAAATTTCATTAATTGTAGCTGCTGATGAACAAAATGGAATTGGTAAAAACAATGAATTGTTGTGCCATTTACCAGCCGATTTAAAATATTTTAAAAAATTAACAACAGGCCATGCTATTTTAATGGGACGAAAAACCTTTGAAAGCATTGGCAAACCTTTGCCCAATAGAACCAATATTATTATTAGCCGAAATACCAATACCATAGAAGGCTGCCATGTGTTTAATAGCATTGAAGCAGGCATTGAATTTGCAAAAACACTAAATGAAACCGAACTTTTTATTATTGGTGGCGATAGCATTTACCAACAAAGTTTGGCATTAACACATACTGTTTATTTAACCCGCATTCACCATACTTTTCATGCCGATGCTTATTTTCCTGAATTAGAGGAAAACAATTGGAGATTATTACAAAGTGCAGAACAAATGGCTGATGAGAAAAACAAATTTGATTATAGTTTTCAGGTATTTGAAAGGGTGTAAATAACACTATCAATCATGTAGCGCATCACATATTGCGCAAGCGTCAGCTTGTGTTTTAAACAGGCAAGCTGTGAAATAGAGAAAAATTTATACCCCATCATGCCATAAAGTATCGGCACACATATCTATTTCATGTTTTTCCCATTCAATAAAATATTTTTTATTCTTTACCTCACAAAAATTATTGAAGTCTTTTAACACTTTAAATACTGGCAGTTCTAAATATTTTTTAAAATCAACTGTTTTTATGCAATCATTTTCAAACAATACTTCAAGTTTAAAATCGTTTAATGGTTTAATGGTAATTATATTTTTCATTATATTATTTAAGTGCCTCAATTTTAAAAATGGGTTGTCCTTCAAGTGCAAGTTTCCAGTCTGCCAATAGTTCATCTTTATGAATTTCAACCCAAGCTTGAACCAATTTAAGTTTATCTTTAGGAAATTCTCCTGCTATTTTATCTCCCTCTGGTATTAATATTACAGCATGAAACTCTCCGTATTCAATATGTATATGTGGTAATTTGTGTTCTTTATTATCCATAAAAAACATTCTTACTATAATACCATAAAACATGGAAATAACTGGCATATTTATTTTTTTTTACAAGAATAAATCTTTTTAATTTATTGTTACAAAATTAATTATAAATATGTTTAAAATTGGGGTGAGGGATATTTTACTTGAATTATTTTATTTGTATAACTTTAGATTGCTTTCCCGCTTAGCGGGACAGGCTTTACCTCGCAATGACGTTTGTTCGCTTTTTTAATATGCCTATGTTTGGTAAAATACTAACTGTGGGCAAAGGTGCGGGAACATCATTGCGCTCTCGCTATAGCGAGAGCGGCAATCTAACGCGAGCAATTTATAATACTTTAGATTGCTTTTCCGCTTTAGCGGAATCAGCATGACGTTGGATGATGTTTTTAAAACCTGTTAGGTCTAGTAAACTAAAAAAAATTACTTACTTTTTTTTATAATTTAACATCTCCTTTAATTCTAAACGTATAACTAGCTTGAATTTTAATTGTATCAATTAAATTTAATGCTTTACCAACACATTTTAAATCAATTGGTATATTTTTTTCATACTGGCTTTTGTAATTATAATTACTTAACCAATTTGGTAATTCAAAAACTAAACTTTTACCACTTGAATTTATAGGCAACCCATCTAAAGTATCTAGTCCCAAAATCAAATCAAATTGGCTAAAATCATTAAAAGTATATTTTATGGAATCAGCTATTGTAAGATTAACTTTTATAAAATTTAAGTCGATTAAAGTTCCCCTTGAACCAATTTTTGCTACTATATCACTGTTAAGTTCTTTTATATTGATTTGATACATTGTATCAAAATTCTGAAGTGGACTTAGTGCATTTAAGGAAATGGTCGATTTCAAATTGCGATTAACATCAGCTGTTCCAATAGAATCGGGAAGCTTACAAGATGTGATAATTAATACTCCAATGATGGCAAACCCGATGATTATTTTTATACTTTTCATAATTGTTTAGTAATTATTTTATTAATTTTCTGGAATAACTACACTTTTTTCTGCACTAAATGGCGATTCAGCACCTTTACTAGTAACTACTTTTATTGCATATTTATAAATAACTTTTCCAATAGGGTTTGTGTTTTTATACATAAATATTCCATCATTATAAGGCAATGAAGAACACCTCGATAACGATTCATCTCCTGTGGCACAATAAACCTGAAAATAAATTTCTTCGTTTTTACTTTCATCTTTATCGTAAGTCCACGAAACAATTATTTCTTTTGAATCTTTGTCGTATTCAGTAACTACATTTTCTACTCCTTTTCTAATCCCTGAATCGTACGTTTTGGCTTTTTGTGCAAAACAGAATTCAGAAGTATTGTTGTCGGTATCAGATGCGGTTAGTGTATAATAATACATTTTTTCTTGAATTAAATTTTTGTCGTAAAAAATGGAATCTTTAGGATTCATTCTGCCCAAATATTGAAAGGATGTGTCAGTTTCCAATCTTCTGTAAAGGCTCATTTTGGTTGCATCTTCACTACTGCTTGGTATAATATTTATAATAAGGCAACTATCGGTTGGTGTTATAGAGGTTAAAACTGGAGCCACTGGTGGAATAATATCTGGACGTTTAATTTCAATTATTTTTGATGATGCTGAAATATTGTAATTTCTATCCAAAGCATAAGCACGATAATAAATATGTTTAGTCAAAGTTTTTAAAGTAACCGTATCATGAAAAAGGGTATCCGCTCTATTCACCACATAATTAGTATCTTTACTAAAAGTTTCGTAAATGGTTGAAAAATCGTGGTCGGCTTGGTTGGCTTTAGCTATTCTAAAACCAAAAAAATCTTTGTCTTTATTTGCATTTAGCTTAAGCGTTATAATGCCCAATGAATCTGATTTACCAAAAGCCCAAACAGGCGCAGCAGGTGGCACGGTGTCTATTCTAAGTAAATAAACAGGGTTGGAATAAAATACATTTCCGGCTGTATCTAAAGTTAAAATTCTATAAAAATTAGCACTATTGTTGTATAAATTTAAATCAACAAACTGAGTAGTTGCAGGGCTGAGCAAATTGGGGGTAAGCATGGTTTTAAATTCACCTTCAGTACTAGAATCTTTTGCTACCCAAAATCCTTTTAAGTCAGAACCAGGGTTACAGGTAAGTTCCCATTTTATGACTGCATTTTTAGCAGCTGTAGGTTCAGGGCTTGGCACAAAAATACACGATACTGGAGTTCGGTCTCTTGCCATTGCGTTGCAAGTTCCAATTACCAATTCCTCACCAAATAAACTATGCCCTATTGCCCTATAAACATAAGGCACATAAATGACCACACTTGAATCGGCTGCTACACCATATAAACTATCCGTCTCACTTGAAGTATTATCAAGCAGCAACAAATCCCTATTTATTCTTTTAAATGTTCTTCCTCCATCTTCCGATCTTTCTAGGCTATAGCCAATAAAAGGTTCTTCTGGAAAAGACCATTTTACGGCAATATTTGTTTCTCCTTCTACAGGCCATACTTTTGCTGTTGAGTTCAGCTTAGTTTGTTCAGCAACTGCTTCTATTTCGGTACCTTCATTTTCCTTTTTTTCAGGAACAGCAATGGCCTCTATTCTGTATTTATATTTACTACCCGGTGTAATATTTCTATCCACCCAACGCAAACCTAATGCTTCAGCACTTTGCGCATCCATACACGAAGCCATGGTAGCAAACAATAACATCAAATCGTTTTGAGCAATGGCTAATTTTATATCGTCCAAGCTTGTTATTTCCTTTGGTACATTTTTAGCTCGATCAATGGTAAACGCATACCCCATTTTTAAGTATTTGTATGCTTGCACATTTGTATCTTTAAAGTTAGCCAAGGTTTTATCCCACTTAGCCTTATCCCATAGTTTTACATCAGCTACTTTGTTAAATTTGCCATACTTATTGCCATTTAATTCGGCCCTAAATATACGATACCCATTTTGGAGTCCGTTTCTGAATAGCTTTTTATCATCAGTTAGCCAACGCAATACAATGCTATCGTTTCCATTGCGCGCCATTAAAGCAATTTTTGAAACCACAGGTGTTTTAGCGTTTTGCGCAAAAAGGGTTGATGAGATATTGATTATAAAAAACAAAATCAAGATTACGTGAATTTGAAATTTTATTATAGGTTTTTTAAATGTTTTTTTCATATTGTACACTAATTAATTTATAACTTAAATTCACTATTGAGCTTTGGTGGTAAATTTGTAAGGTTTGGTTTCCATAATAACTTCCTTATAACCAGGTTTTGGATATGGAGGAAAATATACTGGTTCAATAACTTCACCACCAACATCTGAAGATACTATTTTACCCAATCTTGCTGTGCAAATTATAGATAATGATTTGTTAAAGTAGGAATAAGGCTGGTAGTGTTTGGGAATAGTAGTAGCGCCATCTTTTAATGAATCTGTTTTGTATAGGAAATTTCTGTATACAGCTTCATTATTAAAATCGTTTCTAATGCCACTTAAATTCCAACACGCCCTACTACCAATTGCATAATTAAATCTATCATTCATTTTAAAATATTTTTCATGGTTTGCATACTCAGATTCTTCATTATTTAAAGGCATAATACAAGGTACATAAGCATAAGACATATGAGGACCATTTGTTTTATGGGTTTGATGAAATCTCAAATCTTGTGTGCGTAGTGGAAGCATATAAAAAGTAGAACCATTTTCTTCTCTTATAATAATTTCAACGTCCAAACGAAAATTATTTTCTGTGGTTGTTCTCCCATTTGCGTCTGCCATTTCTATTGGAAATAATTTTTTAATTGGAAAAAGAGACGAAATAATAAAAGGCGATTGATCATCTACATTAACTTTAATGGAATCATTAATTTTATTTGTTGTCGTTATATCAAATGTTGTATTGTAATTCCTTACAGAAAAACGAATTAAATCACTTAAATCTGCATTATCCAAACTGAACGCATTAGACGGATAGCAAGGGGTACCGTAAGTAAAAGGTACATTTGCATTGAAATTAAGTTTTACAAAAAGTATTTTCAATTTCACTTGGCCCGATATGCCACCTTTTAACCAAATGGGGTCTGGTCCACCACCTGTCATATGGCCAGTGCCCGCCATTTTTACGGTTACTAATCCTTTAAAGCCTATTTCGGCCGATGCAAATGCTGCAATTCCTCCATTGGCATACCAATATCCAAATTTATCGGTAACACAACCACCCGGTGCCGACTTTTGAATGGCCATAAATACTTCAGCTCCGGCCGAATAACTTCCATAAAATGGCCCACAAGAAGCTTCACCTTCGGCTATGAATCCAATTCCAAAATCCATTCCACCGTTAGGAACTGTATTATCGCTAACCCTAAATGGAGGGTTATCTATATTACCTCCAGCAGCTCTTATCCCATCAATGGTTGATTGCCAAAAACCAGTTTTGGGATCAAGCGTATTTCCTGCTCTTAAATAAAATTTAGCAGGTACTGGCAAAATTCCTACCCTTAAATTTATTTCACAAGGTATGGTTGGTGTGCCAATTTCTAATTTCCAAGTAGGGTCGTTTCCTTTTTTGTTTTTTCCATCTATCATTAAAATAAAGGTGATAGGTTCTTTGGTTTTAATCATTGCTAAATCATCAGGCGCTTGTTTAGGTATCTTAAAACTTATATTGGCATTCAAATCAAACCTGTCTTTTCCAAAATCGTATCTTGCTTCTACCTCTCCTTTTACCATAGCCAAATTCCTTTCATTAATTCCTGCACCCATATACATTGAACCACCTAGGCGTATTAAATTGATGCCAAAATTATTATTAAATTCTGCTGTAAATGTTACATCACCATTAAACACTTTGTCTGATTGCACATTCACAATTATTCCTGTAATTCTAAAACCTAATCCAATATTTTCATTTGGCGTAAATGTAGAACCACATCTATTGCTGTTTTCTTCACGGGCTGGGTCTATAATGGCATTGGTATCTAATGGTATGGCAGAGGCTGTCATGTGATGCCATGCTCCAATTCCACCTCCTTTTAAACCTATAGGATTTATCATGGGAATTGGTTTTGCAAGAATAAGTTTTGCTTCTGCAAACCAGTAATCGTATGTTCCTGTGCCCGGAAAGGCTTGAGATACATTTCCAAACTGTACCGCTGCCGTAACAGTACCTACCTTTGCAAAAACGGCACTTATATCACCTTTAAATCCATCTCCATATACAGGGTCTTTGCTATAAAACACCAATGAACCTTTCAAATCAACCGCAGCTACTTTTGCATCTACTTTTATAGAATCAATATTTGCACTTATTAGCTCAGGTATATACTTACTTCCATTCTTTTTTATACCTCCTGTAACTTTAATGGCAGTAGTTCCACTTATATTGGTTCCAAGGTTTAGATTCAAATTAAATTTAAGCTGTGCTGAGGCAAAATAACCAGTAGGGGAACTTGGATTGTCAGTAATTTCAATGCCATTTATAGTTACTGGAAATCCTCCTGCCTTCTTTTGCGGACTAGCAAAACTAAATGTAGTTTGTTTTATGGCAAATTTCCTTGCTTTGGCATTGTTAAAATCAAAACCTAAATTTTCGAAACCCATTGCAAAGCTTACTGGAATTTTATCCATTAATGTTTTAGTTATACTAATGTTTCCATTCAATTTAACTTCAGCTTTTATGGTATCTTTTCCACTTTTTTTCAATTTTTTTATGTACTCCATACTAACTACTGAAGAATTATTTAAAGTCAAAACTCCGCCTGCAAATAATTCAGCATTTAATGGTCCATCAGGAGTAACGGCTAACTGAATACGGGCACCTTTCTTTTTAGTTGCTCCATTCCAACTTGCCGCATAATTTAATGTGTTTGCGTTTTCTATTGTTGATTTAGAAATAGGGAGCACCATTCTACCACTTACCTGGGCCTTAGTTACTGATTTATTTAAAATGGTAATTTCTACTTTATCTAAACTCGCCTGAAAATCACCCACTGTTCCAGTTTCTAAATTTACAATAGGGGTTTCTTTTGCACCCACTTCAATTTTACCTGAAACTCCTTGCTTGCTAATTATAAAATTATCAACTACTATATTTATACCTGTAGTATCTGTTGATTTATTATAAAACTTTGGTAATACCAGCGATGCATTACTAATATAAAAACCCCTGAAGGTATTATCTTTCGTGCCACTATATCCTGGAGGGAACTTAATGCCATCCGGGTTTCTTGTATCCGAATTATCAAAAACTATTTCAGTAACTTCCAGTTCCGAACCGTCTACTCCATTTATTTCGCATTTATTAAGTGACATTGACAGCATCCAATCATTTAATTTAGTAATTTCGGCTGTAGCAAAGCCACTTACTTTGGCAGTATCTGGTACCTCTTCATCGTTTTCACTTACCGGAGTTAACCAATCTCTGGGGAAACCAACCTCTACAGTTGTTTTTAATAATTTAAAGCCTCTACAATCCCATTCAATATAGGTGGCTAAATCGTTTTTGTGTTTAGCTTTTAAAGTTATTCCATAACTTTCCTCGCCAGGATCCACAATATTAAAATCTTCTATCATTGCCAACTTTCCACCACCTTTTGATGGTGTGCTAATATCGAATGTAATATCGGTGGCAGCAAAAGCTAATACATCATCTCCATTATCTTTATTATAAGGTAAAACAGCTACACAAACCAGCGTATTGGCTTGCGGGCTAAACTTCATTTCAGTAATTGCCAAGGTGTAATCAAAAGCATTGTTTAACCCCATAGGTAATTTTGGTATGGTAGATGAACCAGCATTTTGTATGTTGTTTTCAATATTTTGCTCGGTTACCATTTTAGTTGATTTATTATCTTTCAGCCTTTGATTTAGGTTTTTAGCTTGCATTTTAGTCACTTTTTGGGTGCTGTTGGTTGCCAATAATTTCGGAATATCGCCTAAGTTATCATCCTGAAGGGCAAACACTTCTCCTCCGGTAACTTCCTTGCTTGATCCACTTACCGTTATATCAGTAAACTCCACATAAATGGGTGTTTTTAACCAAGGAATCATAATAGAACCCTTGCCGCTTAATGTATAAGTATTATTGTTATTGCTAGACTTTGTTAACTCTTTTATCAGCATTTTAAAGGTGTTGATAGAAACAAATTGATTTAAGAAATCAACATCCCCGGTACCTGTTTTAACTGTAGTTTTAATCACTCTTTCTTTTCCATCGCAATCTGCAAACACCACGCTATCTTCCTTTGCATCTGACTTCAAAGTAAAATAGAAATTTTCAGAAGTTCCTTTTGATTCTTTTTTTATTCCTATCAGATTGTCAGCACTATCTTTTGTGGTAACATTCCAAAAATAGATTCCTTCTTTGGAAAGTATAGTGTTTTTCCATGTATAACTTGGTGTATCGGTTAACGTTACAGTGCTTACTAGGCTATCTTTGTTTCTGCCGCCTTTTGCATAAATATTTAAAATAAACTTATTTTTTTTTCTTGTGCTTGGTGTAACAAGCTTCCATTTAAATTCAACCCCTTCTTTAACTTGTTCTAATGACACATTTGAATTATTGTCAGGCACAATCAACGAAGCTTCTTTTGGAATTGCCGCTTTTATCGTAAAGTATCCTTTTTCAGAAAAACCCAAATCCGGAGGTGATTTTTTTCCTATCGGTTGACTTGAAATCGCATTGACCTGAACAACTGCTAGAACCCTCCATATAAATTTTGTGTCTGAGTCATAATATTTGTTACTCTTCCAGCTGTAGGTCGTATCTCCCCATAACATCTTAGCAAATACTGTACGTGCCATAGTTTCTTTTTCACTTTCGTTACCTTTTATCTGATATACCATTAACCTGTATTTTACTAGACCCGGATATGTTGGCGTAACAGAAGTCCACTTAAATTCAATTTCTTCATAGGCGGCATCTGCATCTAGCTTTTCTTTATTATTTAACGTTAACAAGGTGGGTTCGGTATATTGCGGTGGGCCCGTGGGAGTTGTTTTTGGTTTATTAACGGGAGTTGTTGTAACAATATTACCAGCAGGAGTTGTTTGTATGGTAAACAGCCTTAATTCGGAATAACCTTTAGTATTTCCTGTATTTTTACCCACGGGTTCGTTGGTCACTCCATCTATTGACTGAACCCGCCAAACATACCTATAACTAGTTACACCAGCAGTTTTTCTTTGATTAAATATATTTTGAAAATTTGTAATACTTCTTAAAGTAGAAGGGTTTGTAGTAGATATTATTGGCATACCAGCAATTGCTTGTAGCGCATTCATATTATTTGGCACTTCAAAAATTTCAAATTTATATCCTACTACGCCAGAATAATTAGGAGTGACTGGACTCCACCTAAAATTTAAGCCAGTTAATAATTGACTTTCATTAATTACAGCATCTGCTTGAGGTAAAATTAAAGTTGGCTCTTGAAAATCTGTAATTTGAAAATTAGCGCAAGAAGATGTTCCAACTTTTTGTCCGTTGGCATCAACAAGGTTTACACAAATATTATACTGATCTGGCTTTAGCTTTCCGTTAGTTACATTTAAATCAGAAAAAGATACGCCACTAAACGAACTTCTATCCCAAAAGTCGGATGCGAGAAAACTATTTGCTCCCATTCTTAGCGTTATAGCCTTTGTATTTTGGAGATTTGTGGTAAGAATTGTTTTGCCTGACTTAGTTACAATTCCTTGCACTTTATAAGGCCCAGCTCCTGCAACTGAACTTGTAATTATATACCTAACAGGGTAAGGGCTTTTTAACCAATCTAGAGCCACAGCAGGTGGATTGGGATTCATTATTATTTGAATTACTTGAGCAGGCAAAGTGAATTTTGCCAATAATAAAACAGCAATGAGTATGTATTTTTTGAACATATATTTATTTTTATTAAAATTTATATAATTTAAAAATTATAAGAAACCATCATTCTTATAGAGTTTTCGCGGTTTTGTATACCTGGTTTAGCACTACCGAATTTAAAAAAAACCAATGAACCTGTTGTACCTAAGTTCAACCCTTTTGCAATTGTATATGATAGTGTAGTAGCTACATTCAAATTTTCATCAGGCCCATAAGGCAACAAAGTAGTTATTTGGTAGTTTTCTGAAAGTGAAACGTTTATATTTTGTTTTTTTCCGAATACATATGATTGAGTAAGCGATAGCATTTTAAAATCGAGTTTCCCAATGGCAAGGTTATTTTCAAAATATGTTCCATTAATAGAAATATTTAAAGGTAATTCAACCAAACCAAATGAATATCCTAAAACATAAACTTTAGTTTGATTATTCATTTGACCACGACTAACTATGTTATAATCAATAAACTCATCTTGTGTATATGCAGCCATAATGGTATGGATATATTTTTCGCCAGTTATGTTATAACTACTACTTATACCTATGTTTTGGTTACTGTTTTGTAATCGAAAAGTATCGTTTGCAATGGTATTTCTTATCCCAAAATTAGAATAGTTTGCATTTAAGTTCCAACTTTTAGTAAGCTGAATGCTTAAGTTGGCCGAAACTAAATCTTGAAATGCAGTAGTTAATTTATTTAAAAACAAATTATCCATTCTTTTGCCAAATGAACCATCAAAATTTATTTTGCCTTTAAACAAATTAAATTTTGGTTCAATGGTCCATTCTAGTCTGTCACTTTGTAAAAAAGGGAAACTCAATGTTTTGTATTCTGGACTAAAAAGCCTCATTTTACCGCCTAAACTCCAAGCTTTGGCAACATAACCTATTCCGCTGCTGGCAGCTATACCATAACTACTTGACAAACGAGGTGAGTAAATACTGGTAATATAAGATGGTATGTTTAGTTTAAACGAATCTGATTCTAAAGTTGGATCTGCTAAATCAGGAGAAAAAGCAGAAATAGCTGTTTCCGACTTTATAAATATTCTTTTGGCAATCCAATACATTTGGTCTAAACTTATTACTATATTATCCTGAGCACGAATACCAGGTGTAGTTACTATTGCTGAATTGGGATTATCTTTATGCGCTATTGCAATTAAATAAAAATGAGTAGAGTCTTCCAAACCTACTCCCAGTTTTGCACCATATGATGTTCTTTGATAGCTGCCTGGCAACCTAAGCAAAGTATCGGTACTTACTCCTCTTTGTGCATTTCCATAAAACGCTGCTGCTCTAAATTTTTTAGGTTTCCAATTGAAACCTAACCCAAATATTGGCAAATCACCACAGGTTAATTCAGAATATTTTGGAATTTGTGTTCCAATAAAACCCTGAAAACTTTTATAAGATGGAGATAAACTTAATTGATTGTAATAATTTAATAAATCGCTTAAATCAAATTTAGAAGGAATGGGTGAATTATATTCAGCTGTTCCTTGCTGCAAAGTATATGATATAGAAAATGGCAAAGAAAATTTCCCATATGAAAATGCAGTACTTCCCATAAATCTAGTTAATGATTCTGGCCTATATGGATTGTATAGAGTATCGTTGCTATTGTAACTAAAAAATTCCTGTGAAACAGATAAGTTACCAGATACTTTAAACTTATTCTTTGTTTTTTTTTCTTGAGCTTTTAAGTATTGGGGCGATAAACACAAAAAACTTGAAATAAATAAAAAGTAAAAAAACTTTTTTGAGTAACTAATAATCATAGGCCTTTCTTTTTAAGGCAACTTTAAAAAAAATAATTTTATGTTTTCAAAAAATGTGAAGTTTCGATGGATATTTGGGAAGTTTGAATATTTTGATCTCAAAAAGGGGCTTTTTATTAATAAATTGTTATGTGAATTGGATGTTTTTTCTTAGTCCGTTGGCAAATCCCGAAAGCTTTCGGGAGAACGGCAATAGATGCATTTGTTCAGAACAATATTGTATTGCCTTTATCCAAAAAAACTTTCGGGATTAGCCAACAGATTTAAAATAATAGATGTTTTAGTTCAGTATAACAATCTATTGCCAGATTTAAAATGAAACAAAAACCTAGAAACTTCACATTTTTAATAGCAAACTTCACATTTTTATAAAAATATAGTTTTTTGGTTATTATTTGCGCCAAATGTTTTGCAGGTATTTTTCTATTTTATGTATAATAACAGCTACGTTATTGCCTAATGCAAAACTTTATGGTAATGTTCCTATTTCCGATTCATTGCAACGCATTTTCCATTCCATGCCAAACGATACCAATAAAGTAAACTATATGTTGGGCTTAATGAATCGTTATCATTTTTCTGATAGAAACTTAGCTGTAGCAATTGGTCATCAAACTTTGCCTATAACTAAAAAAATAAAATGGACACTTGGCAAAGCGCGTATTCAAGAAAAAATTGGGAGAATTTATTGGCAATATGGGCAATACGATTCAGCTTTTTATTATCACTTTAGGGCGGCTTATGCATTTAACAAACTAAATAGTTGGAAAGATTATTGGGATGTAATAGTAATGATTGGGCAAGATTATGCCAACTCAGCTCAGTATGACAAATCTCTATTTTATTTAAATGCAGCTTTAAATGAATATAAAATAAAAAAAGTAGAAGGCGGAGTTAGTTATGTTTTGGGAATTTTAGCATGGGTTTATAGTGCCAAAGGAGATTATGTAAATGCTACCAAAAACACCTTTGAACAAATAAAAATTGCTGAAAAAAGCAAAAATAGCAGTGCTATGAGATATGCCTTTTTTGAATTGGCTAGTAACTATGCAAGTTTGACAAGGCATGAAGAAGCTGAGAAAATTATTGATAGTTGGTATCCGTTTTTAGTAAAAAATAACGTTTTAGATGGACTATTAAGTTATTATGTAGATAAAGCCAACTATGCAATTAATAGAAATCAAATTGATAGCGCATTTTACTTTTACCAAAAAGAAAAAGAAACTGCCTCCATTTTAAAAAATGATTATTGGGTAGCCGATGCATTGACTTCCATTGGTAATTTATATATGCTAAAAAACAATCACTTAAAAGCATTTACCTGTTACGATTCGGCCTACAATTCTTATAAAGGATATAATCAAAATAAAGAACTTGCTTCAATAAATTGTAAAAAAACACTTTGCTTGTTAAAATTAGGAAATGCTAAATTTGCAAAACAATCCATTGAAGAAGCACAACTTTATCTAAAGAAATTTGAAAGTAATATTTCAAACATTGAATTCTACGAAGCAAAATACAGATATGATAGTGCAACTAGTAATTGGTCAAGTGCATTTAAATATTTGAATTTATTTGAAACATTAAAAGATAGTTTGTACAATGCTAGTAACACAAAAAAAATACTTGAATTACAAATAAGACTTGAAACAGACAAGAGAGAGGATTTGTTGAAAATGAAAAACCAGAACATGGTTTTGTATTTATTTATTTTAGGCGGATTTTCTATTTTAGTGTTGGTATTTATCACCTTTTTGTATTTCTCCAATAAAAAAACAAAAAGACACAATACCATCCAAAATACTATGCTAAATGAAATTCATCATAGGGTTAAAAATAACTTGCAACTTATATCGGGGTTTATGCAAATACAACTAAGCAAAACAACCGATTTAAGCGGTAAAAACGCTCTTGAGGAAAGTATAAATAATTTAAATGTGGTATCGTTGGTACACGAAAACCTTTATATGCAATCATCAGATTTTGTCAAACTGAATGATTATATGCTTAATCTTTCAAATAATATTCACTCTATTATTCAATCAACTAGTCATTTCAAAATAAATATTGTTTGCGATGATATTAAACTGAGCATTGACCAAACCATTCCAGTTGGATTAATAGTGAGTGAACTAATAACAAATACAGTAAAACATGGGTTTAAAAACCATGATGTAGCGCAAAAAATTATCAATTTAAATATTAAACAAAAAGCTAAAATAATACATATTCACTATACCGACAATGGAATTGGATTTAATGAAAAAGAGGTGAAAAAGAAATCGACTGGGCTAAAACTAATAAAAATGTTGGTACAGGAATTACAAGGAGATTATAAAATAAATGGAACAAACGGATTTGAGTTTGAAATGAGTTTTGCTATAAAAACAAAAATTAAAAAGTTTAAGTAAATATGAAAAAAGTATATATTGTTGAAGATGTTTCAATTACTCGCTTAATGTTGGAACAATGTATAACCGAAAATGGTTTTGAAGTAGTTGGTTCTAGCCCCACTGCTGAAAATGCTTGGGAGGAAATAGTTAACCTGAAGGTAGATTTAATTTTATTAGACATACAATTGGTGGGAGAAAAAGATGGAATTTGGTTAGGTAAAAAGCTTAATGAAGAACTTCAAATTCCTTTTATTTACATTACTGCTAACCAAGACCAACATTTGTCGAATAATATTTTAGAAACTTGCCCTATGGGATTTATAGTTAAACCCATAAATACTTTACAATTAATAACTACTATAAAAATTGCGTTGAACTTAAATTCGGTTTCGCCTAAAAAACAAATATTAATACAAGATGGGTTAAAAGCCATCAACCTAACTATTGATGATATTTTTTACATACAATCTGATGCTAATTATTTACATATTTTTTTAGAAACTACTCATTTTTTAATTCGCAGTACCATGGATGCTTTTTTAGCCAAAATAGCTCAAAATTCGTTTATAAGAATTCATCAACGATATGTAATTAATACCAATAAAAAGTTTGAAATAATGGAAGATTATATATTAATTAGAGAAACTGAATTAAGTATTTCGTTAAAATATAAAAAGGAATTGAAAGAGAAACTGAATTTGTAAGTTAAAGCAAACTACTCTACCAACTTTCCCTGCTTAATTTTTTCTTCTAAAAATTCACCAGTTGAGTTATTTTCTTTGGCTTTAATCCAATATTTAATAGCATTTTCTTTTTCGCCAATTTGATATAAAATATCGCCATAATGTTCCAATACTTCACCACTATTTGGTGCAAGTTTTAACGATTGTTCAATATAATTCCTGGCTTTAGTGTATTCTTTTTTTTGGTATAAAATCCACCCATAAGTATCTAAATAACTCGGGCTATTGGGTTCTATTTTTAAACTTAAATAACTCATGCTGTCTGCTTTGTCAAGTTTTTCTTTGCGCAAACTTAAAAAATAGGCGTAGTTGTTAAGTGCGTAAGCATTGTTAGGATTTATAATTAATGCTTGTTCGTAAACAGAATCAACCAAATTTGGTTTTTTTGCGTAATGCGCTGCATCGCCTGCTAAGCTTAAAAGCTGTACTTGTAATTCGGCATTATCAATGGCATACTCTACTCCTTTTAATGCAGCATCAATGGTGGCTTCGTATTTTTTTAATTGTAAACTTGTAATTGCTTTAAAATTATAAAATAATGCTTCGGTAGGAAATAACTCCAAAGCGCTTTCGCAATCAAATAATAAACCTTCTTTGTCGTTTAACTCCTGTCCGCAAAACAATATTTGTTGCCATACTAAAGCATTATTGTTTTCCAAATTTGCTGCATTTTTGTACTCTTCTCGGGCTTGTTTATAATTTTTGTCTTGCAGTAATAAATCAGCTTTTAGCATATATGCACTTGCTTCTCCTTTATTTGCTTGTTTAAAAATATCAACCAACTCATATCCTTCTTTTCTTTTTTCTCCCTCACTTACAGGGCTTATGTATGAAGCAATTATTTGTATTTTATGCTTTACCTCCATATCGGTTGAAGCAATTGCTTTTTTTAAATAACCAACAGCTAAAATATTTTGGTTTTTACTTTTATAATAATCGTACAATGCAATATTGGCATAGCCATTTTGTGGATCTTGGTTTAATATTTCGTTGTAAATAGAAATGGCTTTTTTATCGTCCTTTTTACTTAAATACAAATCGGCAAGCATTCCTTTGTATTTAATATCGTTGTAGTTTTTAATCAGTTTTTCTACTTCTTTAATTGCTTTATTTATATTGTTACTTTGTAAATAAACTTGTTCTTTTTTAATAATAACTTCTTCTTTTGGGCCAATAATTTTCTCAATTTTATCAAGCACTTTTATAGATTTTGAAAATTTGCCATCGTAAAAATAATTGGATGCCGCTTCGTATAAATAATTAATTTCAGGCTTTAGCTCATTGTACATTTTTAAATATAAATCGGCCGATTTCTCATACTTACGGTTTGTTTTATATAAATCGGCAAGCAGGTTATTGTACCAAATATTTTGGGGATTTAACTGAACAGAAATTAGCGAAAAACGAATGGCTTCATTATAATTTTTCTTTAAATAATTAATTTCGGCAAGCTGATAATACACATTGGCATTGTCTTTATCTAATATTAAAGCTTCTCTAAATGAAAGGTCAGCTTCATTTAAATTGCCTTGCATTTTTTCTTTTACTGCTTTAAAATAAATTTTGTCAAAGGCAATTCGTTGCTCTTCGGGCAAATTTCCTGTTTGTGCAATTGCTGATATTTGACCCAGCGACATTGCTAATAAAAGCAGTTTAAATATTTTGTAATTCAATTTTATTTATTAAAAAACAAACATACAATTTTTGAAAGTTTATTTCTAAATTTCATCAAACTATATTGCCATTTATAAAAATTTCTATAGATTATTGACAATAGTCCATGGTCCATGGATGATAGTCTATAGTCCATAAACTATAAACTTAAAACAGGTAACTCAAAAGTAAAAACTGTTCCTTGTCCTTTTTCACTTTCAGCATAAATAGTTCCTTTATTTTGTTTTATAAAATCGTGGCAAAGCATTAAACCCAAACCTGTACCTTTTTCGTTGGCTGTACCTTGGGTACTTGGGTTTTTATATTGAGTAAACAGTTCAGTTAATTTCTCTTTATCTATTCCAATTCCATTATCAATAACCGAAATTTTAGCTATTCCGTCTTCGGTAATACTTGCTATGCTTACCTCTCCCCCATCATTGGTAAATTTAATAGCATTTACTATTAAATTCCTTAACACTAAATTTATTGTATTAGCATCTGCAAAAATAACATCATCATCATTACATAAATTAACTAAATTAATATTTTTTTGATGAGCCAAACTTGCTGCTAGGTTTATATTTTTATTAACTAATTCTGTTACTTTTAATTGTTCAAAAATTAATGGCAGTCCTTTTATTTGCGCTGCGGCCCACACCAATAAGTTTTCTAATAAATCAATATTATTTTCAACCGATGAAGCAATTTGTTTGGTTAATTCTTCTGTATTTTCAGGCTTGTATTTTTTATTGCTCATCAAGTCAAAATACAATTTCATGGTGGTTAAATTATTGCGCAAATCATGGCTAATAATGCTAAAAAATCTATCTTTTACATTGTTTAACCTACCTAATTCTTCGGTTTGTATTTCAAGTGTTTTATTTTGATTAGCCAATGATTTACTTATGCGTTTATTGTTTCTATAAAAATAAAAAAACACCAATGCCAACAAAACAAAAAGAGTAACAATTGCCAAAAGCATATTGTTTATTTGCCTTTCTTTTACCAACTGAACAATACTCAATTCTTCGTTTTGTTTTAAAAGATTAAGCTGTTGTTGTGCCTTTTCTTTATCATAAATAAGTTGTGTATTGGTTACACTTGCTAATATTGAGTCGTTAAACAACGAATCTTTTATTTGATTACTTAATAAGGAAAATGTTTTAGATGCAAAATTTTGGTTCTTTGATTTAGCAATAATTGCTAAACCTTCGTAGGCTTCTTTTAATTCAAATCGTTGGTTAAGTAACTTGGCTTTTTGTAATGCTAACTTGTAATTTTGCTCAGCAACTCCATAATTATTCAGCATTAATTCAGTGCTTCCTAGCCCTAATAAATTGCTTGTTTCCAATACATCTGCATTATTTTGTTTCGATATATTGTACGATAATTTATAAAAATTCAATGCATTTTTAAAGTCGTTTGTTGCATAATAAACTTTTGCAATGCTTTGGTAAGTAATGGCCTCTCCAGCTTTATTACCTATGCTTTTATATATGGTAAGTGCTTTATTATAGTAGGTAATTGCTTGACTATATTTTTTTTGTAAAGCATATATTTTACCAATATTTTCATAAATAGTTAAAGTTCTAAAAATATTTTTATTGGCTTCAAAAATTTGAGCTGCTTTTAAATTAAATTCAATGGCCTTTGTAAAATTATTTTGTCTTTCATAAATACTTGCAATAAGCACATACACATTTAAAAGATTGTTGGTTTCATTATATGTTTCAAATATTTTTAAAGCATCTAAACTTAATTTGATGGCATTGGGTAAATTACCTGTTGCAAAATTACAATTACCAAGTGCCATTAATACTTCTCCTTTCGAAGTATTGTTTTCCGAATAAAATTCCAATGCTTTTTGATATTGGGCTATGGCTAAATTAAAATTACCAAACAAATAATAATAAGTTCCTAAGGTTCTAAAAGCATTTATTTTTAAAGGAATATTATTTGAATTTTCAACTAATGAAACGGCTTTTTTGCTTAACTCTATTGCCTTAACTACATTTTGAGTTCCTATTTTATTGGCAGCATCTATTAAACTATCTATTTGCTTGCTCTCATTCTGTGCGAGTGCACAAAAATTGAATGTTAAAAATAAAAGCAAATAAATATAACGCATGAAATAAATTTATAAAAGCAAATCTAAATTAAAAGAACTTAGTTTTTTCTTAAAAAGATTTAGAATCATTAAACTATTAATCTGATTAAAATTAAACTTTACCATGTAAAAGGTATTTGTATTTTATTTGTATAAAATTTAAAAAACATGTACAAAACATTACAACCCATTTTACAAGCCGAATTAAAGGAAATAGAAGACGCAGGTTTATTTAAACGCGAACGCATTATAACTAGTCCGCAAGCTGCCGAAATTAAAGTTAGTACAGGAGCCGAAGTATTGAACTTTTGTGCCAATAATTATTTAGGTTTATCGAGCCATCCTAAAGTTTTAGAAGCTGCTAAAGCTACTATTGATACGCATGGTTTTGGGTTAAGCAGTGTGCGCTTTATTTGCGGTACTCAAGATATTCATAAAACTTTAGAAGCAAAACTTTCAGAATTTTTAGGAACGGAAGATACCATTTTATATGCCGCAGCTTTTGATGCAAACGGTGGGGTTTTTGAACCATTATTTAATGAACAAGATGCCATTATTAGCGATGCTTTAAACCATGCAAGTATTATTGATGGTGTGCGTTTGTGTAAAGCCGAACGCCACAGATATGAGCACAATAATATGGACGATTTAGAATCCAAATTACAAGCAACTGCTCATTGCAGAAACCGCATTATTGTTACCGATTCAGTATTTAGTATGGATGGAACTATTGCGCAGCTAGATAAAATTGTAGAATTGGCCGATAAATACGAAGCTTTAATAATGATTGACGAATGTCATTCAAGTGGATTTATGGGTAAAACCGGTAGAGGGGTGCATGAACATTGTGGTGTAATGGGTAAAATAGATATTATAACTGGCACATTGGGCAAAGCTTTGGGTGGTGCAAGTGGCGGATTTACCAGTGGCCGAAAAGAAATAATTGACATGTTGCGTCAGCGTTCGCGCCCTTATTTGTTTAGTAATACTTTGGCTCCAAGTATTGTAGGTGCTAGCATTGCAGTGTTAGATATGCTTACTGAAACTACTGAACTACGCGATAAATTATGGGAAAATGCAAAATGTTTTAGAACCAAAATTGTTGAAGCAGGTTTTGATGTAAAACCAGGCGAACATGCAATTATTCCGGTAATGCTATACGATGCTAAGCTTTCACAAGATTTTGCAACTCGTTTATTAGAAGAAGGAATTTATGTAATTGGTTTTTATTTTCCTGTGGTTCCAAAAGGGCAAGCGCGTATTAGGGTTCAAATTTCGGCAGGACATGACAGAGCGCATTTAGATAAAGCCATAGCTGCTTTTACTAAAGTAGGAAAAGAACTCGGAGTTATAAAATAAATAGAAATCAATGCAATAGAAAAGCGAAAATAATTAATTTTCGCTTTTTTGTTATTTTATGGTTTTTTTGTTTCAGCCATACTGTCATTGGTTTGATTTTTGTTAAGTTTGTTAAAATAAATTTGTTAAATGACATTTCCTTTTAGTCAAATGCCACCAAACGCAAAAGTTTGGATTTATGCGAGTGATAAAATAATAAGCCATGAACAGCTAATTATTATTAATGAAATGGCGATTCCTTTTATAAAAAATTGGACCGCTCATCAAAATCAACTAAAGGCCGAGTTTGCAGTTTTGTATAATTGCTTTTTAATATTTATGGTTGATGAGGGCTTTAATGAAATAAGTGGTTGCGGTATTGATAAATCGGTTAACTTGGTTAAAGACATAGAGAAACAAACCAACTTAAATTTGTTCAATCGATTAAAAATTCAACTTATAAATAACAATGAAGTTACCATTTTCAACAAAACAGATATTATTTCAAAAATTGAAAATGGAGAAACAAATTCCTTTACAAAAACGTTCAATAACCAAATAACTACCAAAGCCGATTTTGACAATAATTGGATTATTCCCTTGGAACATGCATGGTTTTTTACAAAAAATAAAACACAATTAGTATAAATACATTTTAATACCTCAAAACTAATTGTAGTTTTGAAAATAAATAACAAAAAATAAAACACAATCCAATAAATGGCCGATATCAATTCAAACGATTTAAAACCTCAAAACGAAAATACACCCAACCCACGAAAAAATAATTTACCTAAATTCAACTTTTATTGGATTTATGGAATTATTGCAATTGTAATGATTGGTTTGTATTTAATGCCGCACGATTTTGCTAAAAAAACAACTTGGTACGATGTTAAGAACAATATGATTTTAACGCATGACGTAGAAAAAATTATAGTTGTAAATAAAGAAAAAGCAGAAGTTTTTATTAAGAAAAATGCTTTAAACAACAGCAAATACAAAGATGTAAAAGGACAAGGTACTTTTGGTGAAGTTGGTCCACATTTTTATTTTGAAATTGGCGATTTACAACAATTTGAAAAAAACTTAGACGAAATTCAAAAAGATTTTTCACAAAACGAAAAAGTTCCTGTTGAATTTGCCAATACCCGCGAAACATCAAATTTTTTAGTTAATTGGTTACCTATTTTATTGCTAATTGGTTTTACTTTTTTTATGATAAGAAGAATGAGTGGTGGTGCAGGCGGTGGTGGAGGTGCTCAAATTTTTAATATAGGAAAAAGTAGGGCACAACTATACGACAAAGAGACAAACGTAAATATTACTTTTAAAGATGTAGCTGGTTTAGATGAAGCAAAAGAAGAAGTAATGGAAATTGTGGATTTTTTAAAAAATCCCAAAAAATATACTGTGCTTGGCGGAAAAATACCTAAAGGTGCTTTACTTATTGGCTCGCCTGGAACAGGAAAAACATTATTGGCAAAAGCCGTTGCTGGTGAGGCAGGAGTTCCTTTCTTTTCATTATCAGGTTCCGATTTTGTTGAAATGTTTGTAGGTGTAGGAGCAAGTAGGGTTCGCGATTTATTTAAACAAGCAAAAGAAAAAGCACCTTGTATTATTTTTATAGATGAAATTGATGCCGTTGGAAGAGCGCGTGGTAAAAATGCCATGCAAGGTTCAAACGATGAAAGAGAAAATACTTTGAACCAATTATTGACCGAAATGGATGGTTTTGGAACTGATATCGGTATCATTATTTTGGCTGCAACCAACAGACCTGATATTTTAGATTCTGCTCTTTTACGTCCAGGTAGGTTTGATAGACAAATTTCAATTGACAAGCCTGATTTAAAAGGTAGAGCAGCTATTTTTAGAGTGCATTTAAAACCATTGAAATTAGCACCAGATGTGGAGGAAACAAAGTTAGCTACACAAACTGCCGGTTTTGCTGGTGCTGAAATAATGAACGTTTGTAACGAAGCTGCTTTAATTGCTGCACGTAAAAACAAAACAGAAGTTGATATGAACGATTTTCAAGCTGCTATTGATAGAGTTATTGGCGGTTTAGAAAAGAAAAATAAAGTGATTTCTGACCATGAAAAACAAATTGTAGCTTACCATGAAGCAGGTCATGCTATTGCTGGTTGGTTCCTTGAACATGTAGATCCTTTAGTTAAAGTAAGTATTGTTCCAAGAGGAGTTGCTGCTTTAGGTTATGCCCAATATTTACCAAAAGACCAATACCTTTATACTACCGAACAAATGGTAAATATGATGTGTATGACTTTAGGAGGAAGAGTAGCTGAAGACATTACATTTAACAGAATAAGTACAGGCGCGCAAAACGATTTGGAGCGTATTACCAAAATGGCTTATGCAATGGTTACCATTTATGGTATGAATGATAAAGTTGGTAATTTAAGCTTTAATGATCCTAATAATGAATATGGATTTACTAAACCATATAGCGATAAAACTGCCGAATTAATTGACCAAGAAGTAAGATTTTTAGTTGATATGTGTTATCAAAAAACAAAGGCATTATTAACTGAAAAGAAAGATTTACTAGAGATATTAGCACAAGAATTATTGAAAAAAGAAATAATTTTCCAAGCCGATTTAGAAGTAATTTTAGGAAAACGTCCTTTTGAATACCGCAACCAAGAAATTGAAGCAATGGATGCTGAAAAACTAAAATTAGATGAAGAAGCTAAACAGTTAAATGATTCAAAAAGCACAGAAAATAAGGAAGAAAAGCCAGTTCAACCTGAAAAACCTATTGCTGAAAATAGTCCTGAAAATATTTAAAACTCTTTTCAATATATTTTGCTTTAATTATTTATTGCGTATATTCAATACTGATTAATTATTTAATAACTTTTAAATTTAGACTAAAATTATATATTGCACCTTCAAAAACTAATTAAAACCTATTGATAAAAACATCTACTACAATAAATTTATTAATTAAATAATAACTTAAAGTGAAAGCTTTATTATACAAAGTAGTAGTGATGAATAAACAAACAATGTTAAATTTTAAAAAAATCAGTTTAATAGTAATTGCAGGCCATTTGTTTTCAAATGTATATGGTCAAAAGAAACCTATATCAACTAGAGATTTACAAAATGGTCAAAATTCAATAAGTACTGCGGTTCCATTTTTAGGAATTGCACCCGATGCAAGGGCTGCTGGATTGGGAGATGCAGGTGCTGCTTTACCCGATGATATAAACGCCATGTATTGGAATTTGGCAAAAGCTCCTTTTAATACAAAAAAAGGTGCAGTTGCAATTTCGTATACCCCTTGGCTGCGTAACTTAGTTCCCGATATTTCTTTATCATATCTTACAGGTTATTATCAATTAGATAAACGTTCAGCTATTGCAGGTTCATTGAGATTTTTTTCATTAGGGCAAATTCAATTTACCGATAATTATGGAGCTAGTACTGGGAATTTTACTCCAAACGAATTTTCGCTAGATGTAGGTTATGCAACAAAATTAAACGATAAATTTAGTTTAGGTGTTGCTTTTAGATACATTTACTCCAATTTAGCAGGTGGTTTTAATCAGTCGCAAACACCAATAGATGCTGGTATTTCGTATGCTGGTGATATAAGCGCTTATTACAGAAATAATACTACCTACAAAGACAAAGAAACTAAAAAGAAATACAATATTAATTATGGGATAGGTGGTGTAATTTCAAATATTGGTTCAAAATTAACATACACCTCTGCTCAAAACGAAAATTTTATTCCAATCAATCTTAGGTTAGGTGGCTATGCTAATATTGACTTAGATGAATATAATAATATTGCTTTTTTACTCGACTTTAATAAACTTTTAGTACCTACAAATCCGTATTATAAAAGAAACTCTAGAAATACAGCAGACTCATTAGACAAAAATAAAAAACCAATTATTGACGGCAATGGAATGGATCCAAATGTACCTGTGGTTCAAGGAATGATTCAATCTTTTTACGATGCACCTGATGGTTTTAGTGAAGAAATTTCCGAAATAAATATTTCAATTGGATTGGAATATTGGTACAACAAACAATTTGCATTGCGTGGCGGTTATTTTTATGAACCCAAAACAAAAGGAAACAGACAATATGCCACATTTGGTGTAGGCTTAAGGTACCAAGTATTTGGATTAGATGTGGCTTATATTTGGCCCTTTGAACAACGTCATCCATTAGAAAATACATTGCGTTTTAGTTTAACTTTCGATTTTGATGCTTTTGTTGAGCAAAAAGAAATTCCACTTAAGAAAAAAACTACAGATATTCCAACTGAATAATTTTAAATAAATATGAGAATTGGGTTTGGGTTTGATGTTCACCAATTAATTGAGGGAAGAGATTTTTGGCTAGGTGGTATTAAAATTCCAGCAGATAAAGGTATACTTGGACACAGTGATGCAGATGTTTTGTTACATGCCATTTGCGATGCAATTTTAGGTTCATTGGCTTTAGGCGATATTGGCAAACACTTTCCAGATACTGATGCTACATTTAAAGGAATAGACAGTAAAATTTTACTTTCAAAAGTTATTGAGTTAATTTCTAATAAAGGTTATAAAATTGGAAATATTGATACAACTGTGGTGTGTCAACAGCCAAAAATTATGCCTTACGCCAACGTAATGAGAACTTGTATTGCTCAAATATGTAATATTACTATTGACGATATAAGTATAAAAGCTACAACAAATGAAACGATGGGTTTTATTGGAAGAGAAGAAGGAATTGTAGCCTATGCTGTGGTGTTATTATTAAAAGTATAATTGTAAAAAAAAGAGATTAAATTTATTTTAACCTCTTTTTTTTATTTTATTCAAATAATTCTTATGCAGTAGGCTCTTGTGGAGCCTCTGATTTTGGTGTTGGTTCAGGTTTTGGTAATAAAGCTTTGCGGCTCAATCTGTATTTACCTGTTTTCTTATCAACTTCAATTAATTTAACTTGTATTGCTTCACCTTGTTGTAAAACACCGTCCATTTTATCAATGCGGTTCCAGCTTATTTCACTTATGTGTAATAAACCATCTTTGCCAGGTAAAAACTCAACAAATGCACCAAAGTCCATAATGTTTTTAACTTTACCTTCATAAACCTCACCAACAACAGGCACTGCAACAATTCCTTTAATTAATTGCATTGCTTTTCTTAAAGCTTCACCATTGCTCGATGCAATTTCCACCACACCATATTTTTCATTTTCGGTAATAGAAACAGTAGCTCCAGTTTCTTTTTGAATACCTTGTATAATTTTACCACCTGGCCCTATAACTGCACCAATAAATTCTTTATCAATTAATAAAGTTTCAATACGAGGTGCATGTGGTTTTAAATCGCTTGCAGGAACCGAAATGGTTTTATTCATTTCGTTTCTTATATGCTCACGACCAGCTTTTGCTTGGTTCAAGGCTTCTTCAACCATTTCCCAACGTAAACCATTTATTTTTATATCCATTTGGCAAGCAGTAATTCCTTTTGCAGTTCCTACTACTTTAAAATCCATATCGCCCAAATGATCTTCATCGCCTAAAATATCTGATAAAATTGCATATTTACCTGTAGTTTCATCGCTTACTAAACCCATCGCAATACCGCTAACAGCACCAGTAATATTAATACCAGCATCCATTAAAGCCAACGAACCAGCACAAACTGTTGCCATACTACTCGAACCATTCGACTCTAAAATATCAGAAACAATACGTATGGTATAAGGGCTTTCTTCTAAAGATGGTAAAACACGTTTTAATCCGCGTAAAGCCAAGTTTCCATGTCCAATTTCACGTCTTCCAGGTCCACGACTGGGTCTTACTTCGCCAGTTGAAAATGATGGGAAATTGTAATGTAACATAAACTTTGCATAGCCAGTTAACATAGGACTGTCTAACATTTGTTCATCTAACTTTGAACCCAATGAAACTGTAGTTAATGATTGAGTTTCGCCACGAGTAAACAAAGCCGAACCATGAGCAGCAGGTAAATAACCAACTTCTGACCAAATAGGTCTAATTTCGTCTAAGTTTCTACCATCTAAACGTTGCCTATCGTTCATTATCATTGCTCTTACCGCATCGTATTCAACATCGTGAAAGTATTTGTTAGTTAAAAATTTATCTAAAACTGTTCCTTCAGGTTGTAAAGCTTTAAATTCTTCTCTTACCGCTTTAAAGGCTGCACTTCTTTCGTTTTTACCTAATTTACCTTTTGCTATTGCAAATATTTTATCGTATGAAAATGCACGAATTGAAGCCTCTAATTCAGGATTGCTTCTTTCATGATTGTATTCACGAACAGGTTTTTTACCGCCTAACATTTCACATAAATCCCATTGTGCCTTTATTTGAAGTTTAATTGCTTCGTGCGCAATTTTTAAAGCCTCAAGCATATCTGTTTCACTTACTTCTTGGCATTCGCCTTCTACCATGTTCAAATCTTTTTCGGTTCCAGCAACTATCAAATCCATATCCGCTCTTTCTAAATCACTTTTGAAAGGATTTATTACAAACTTACCATCAATACGCGCAACACGTACTTCCGATAATGGACCATTAAAAGGAACATCGCTAATCAATAATGCTGCTGATGCCGCTAAACCAACTAAAGCATCAGGCATAATGTTTTGATCGCTCGATATTAATGATAATGCAACTTGTGTATCAGCATGATAATCGCTTGGGAATAAAGGACGTAAAGCCCTATCAACTATTCGGCTAATTAAAACCTCATAATCAGAAAGTTTTGCTTCTCTCCTAAAAAAACTACCAGGAATACGACCTACGGCCGCAAATTTTTCTTGGTAATCAACTGTTAGTGGCATAAAATCCACATCTTCTTTAGCTTCTTTAGCAGATACAACAGTTGCCATTATCATGGTATTTCCTGTTTTTAAAATTACTGCTCCATCGGCCTGACGAGCTAAACGGCCTGTTTCTAAACTAATGGTTTGACCACCAATTTCAAATGTTTTAATTGTTGCTTGTGACATATTTATTTTTATTTCAGCCCCATCTATTTATTTTAAGTTATGCAATGTTTTACTAAGATGGGATTATTAAAATAAGGTTTTTTGTTTTGTAAAATTTATAGCTTTAAAAACACAAAAAGCAGGAGCTATAAAATGGGCTCCTGCTTTTAATAAATTAAAGAATTGAAAATTTAAAAATAATCAATTCTAAAAATGTGAAATTCTTATTTACGGATTTCAAGTTCTTTAATAATTGCTCTATAGCGAAAAACATCTTTACGCATTAAGTAATTTAATAACGAACGTCTTTTACCAACTAACTTTACAAGACTTAATTCAGCAGAAAAATCTTTTTTGTTAATTTTTAAATGTTCCGTAATGTGATTGATCCTCTCAGTGAAAAGAGCAATCTGACTTTCAGCAGAACCAGTGTCTGTTTTAGACTTGGCTGTACCGAACTTCTCGAAAATGGCTTGTTTAGCCTCGGTTGTCAAATGCATGATCTATTTTTATTTTTAATTGAGGTGCAAATTTAAAATTTTTTTGATAGTAAACAAGCTAATATCTAAATAAAAATTTAAGCTAATTAGTCAACCCAATCTGCTATAAATAAGTTTGTATCGCGCGTACCGTGGTTATTTCTATTTGATGAAAAAACCAATTTTTTTCCATTTGGAGAAAACATAGGAAATGCATTGAATAAACTTTCTTCAGTTATTTTCTCCAATTCTGTTCCATCAATGTTAATGGTATAAAGTTGAAAATCATATCCTTTTTGAGAGTGATGGTTACTTGAAAAAATTATTTTGTTTCCTTTTGGAGTATAAAAAGGGGCCCAGTTTGCTTTTCCTAAATTGGTAATTTGTTTTAAATTACTTCCATCAATATTGCAAGTGTAAATTTCCATATTGCTTGGTGCCACATATCCTTGTTTTAAATATTCTTTATATTCTTTTATCTCCTCTTCTGTTTTTGGCCTTGAAGCCCTAAACACAATTTGATTTCCATCTGGAGAGAAAAAAGCTCCTCCATCGTAGCCTAAACCAAAAGTAATTTGGGTTTGGTTTGTGCTATCTATATACATTGTCCAAAGTTCTAAATCTCCGCTTCTATCGCTTGTAAATACAATTTTATCTCCTTTAGGTGATACTGTTGCTTCTGCATCGTAACCTTTTGAATTGGTTAATTGCTTAACTACTTTTCCGTTTAAATCAGAAATAAATATATCAAAATCGCTATAAACAGCCCATAAATATTTTCCTTTTACTTTTAGTTCTGCCGGACAATCTTTATTTGATAAATGAGTAGATGCATACAATATTTGTTTATTGTTTGGTAAAAAATAACTGCAAGTAGTTCTACCAAAACCTGTACTAATCATTGGTGGTTTGTAAGTTGTATCTTTAGCAGCTTTTTTAATATTTAAATTAAAAATTTGGTCACATTTTAAACCCCAAGCTTTATTATTGCTTTGAAACGATAGGTTTTTATTATCAAAACTAAAATAGGCTTCAGCATTGTCGCCACCAAAAGTAAGTTGAGTTATATTTTTTAAATGTTTTTCTTTTTGCTGAGCAAACGTAATTTGTGTAAATCCAATAAATAGAGTTAATAATAGTATGTTTTTCTTCATATTTTGTTAGTTACGTAAAGTATACAAAAACCGTTTTTTACATTCATAAATAAAAGTTAAGTAAGTAAAATAATGGTTTTTTTTAAGAGCTGTAGTTAATTAATATTTTGGTTTGAGTCTCTGATTTTTTCCAACTCTTCTGCATCTAATAAATCTTTGGTTCTGCCTGTTTTTTTCTTTTCTTCAATCAAATGGTTGATATGTAAAAATTTAATATTAAGGTCAAAAATATTGGCTATTGGTGCTTCTTCATAACATTTGTCAAAATCTAGTTGACTAAATCCAACTAATTTTGTCATAATATCTAATTCTAAGTTTCCTTGAAGGTATAAAGTAGTCCAACCAGCAATAAATTCAATTGTTTCAATTTCTTTTAAATCGCCATTACCACTAGCAGCATAGGCTAGTCTTAAATTTTTACGATTTTCTATTGAATCTTTTATCCAAATATCAATATCAGAGGTAAATCGTGTATAGCCATGGAAATTAGTTGCAAAACCGCCAACCAAAATAAATTGAACTTGATATTGGCTTAAGCAACGCCAAAAATTCAGTAATTCTTCTTCGTAAACATCCATAGCTATTTTTTCACATGCGTTATTTTAGCTGACTTCATCATTTTATTAATTCTAATCAGTTTCATTAATAATTGAAAACGTTCGGTATGGCTCAGGATTAAACGCTTTTTTAACGCTTCTTCTTCTGTAACAAATTGAGGTTTTTTAATTTCCATACTTAAAATAAACTATACAAAAGTAATGTTTTTGTGTTTAAAATAGCGTTTGTAATTTTAAAATGAACTTTAGTTATTAACTATTAATTTGCCAAAAATTTTTAAACTCATTTGTCGGGCATTTATATTCATATTCCTTTTTGTAAACAAGCTTGTTATTACTGTAATTTTCATTTTTCTACGCAATTAAATAACATAAATAAAATGGTAAATGCAATTTGTAATGAAATTGAATTACGCCATAACTATTTGAATGAAAAAACATTGCAAAGTATTTATTTTGGCGGTGGCACTCCAAGCTTATTAAATAACGAACATTTATTGCAAATTTTTAAAACAATAGAGAAGGACTTTATAATAGCGAAGGATGCGGAAATTACATTAGAAGCCAATCCTGATGATTTAACTGAAGATAAATTAATATTATTAAAACAAACTCCAATAAACAGATTGAGCATAGGCGTTCAAAGTTTTTTTGATGCTGATTTAAAATGGATGAATAGAGCCCATAATGCTAATCAAGCAAAGGAATCAATAGTTTTTGCCAGCAAAATTGGCTTTGATAATATTACTATTGATTTAATTTATGGCACTCCAGGATTAACTAATATTAATTGGCAAAAAAATATAGAAACTGCAATCAGTTTAAATGTAAACCATATTAGTAGCTATGCGTTAACTGTAGAACCTAAAACTGCTTTAGCAACTTTTATAGAAAAAGGAACATATTCAAATACAAACGATGAACAAGCCGCTGAACAGTTTGATATATTGACAAATACATTGAATGAAAATGGGTTTATACATTATGAAATAAGTAATTTTGGCAAAGCTAATTTTATTGCAAAGCACAATAGTAACTATTGGAAAGGAAAACAATATTTAGGAATTGGGCCATCGGCACATTCGTTCGACAACAAATCGAGAAGTTGGAATGTAGCAAATAATGTTAAATACATGGAGGCAATAAAAAATAAATTACCTTCAATAACAGTTGAAAAATTAAGCGAAAACAACTTAATTAACGAATACATTATGACAGGTTTACGCACTATTTGGGGTTGCGATTTAAATTTTATTGAATTAGAATTTGGTAAAAATGAAAAACAAAGAATAATAAAGCTAGCTAATAAATATATTTTAACAGAAATGCTAACCATAAATAATGAAGTATTGATTACTACAGCAAAAGGAAAATTTTTTGCAGATGGAATAGCATCTGATTTATTTAAAATTTAATAAGTAGTAAATAAAAACTAATTTTGAAAAATGAATGACTATTGGCAAATAATAAGTGTAATATTAGTAAGTACCGTTAAATTTATTATAGGCCTTGCCATGTCGTTGGCTTATAATTTTCCTCCCATCACTTTTTATTTAACAACTGTTGGAGGTGGAATGATTGGAGTATTCATATACTTATATTTATGGGATTTTTTTTTAATTGTAAAAAATAAAGTTTGGGAACCAAAACCAAAAAAAGTTCAAATTAAAATTAATAAAAAAATCCGCAACATGGTTCATTTTTCGAGAACTTGGGGGATTTATGGAATTGCATTAGTAACGCCAACAATAATTTCAATGCCTATTGGAACTTTAATTTGTAGGTCAATTGAAAAAAATAAGTGGCATATAAAATTAGTAATGTTTGTTTCGCTTAGTTTTTGGTCGTTACTAATAATTGCATTGCAATACTTTTTCCATATTGATGTAAAACCATGGATTGATGCAGTAGTCAATTTTTTTAATAAAATTATTCATTTCTTCATTTAATATTATTTATATGAAAATATTATACGCTATACAAGGAACTGGAAACGGCCACATAAGCAGAGCAAGAGAAATTATACCTATTTTAAAACAAAAATGCGATTTAGATATATTAATTAGTGGAACCCAAGCCGATGTGCAACTTCCTTACGAAATAAAATATAAATTAAGTGGAATCAGTTTTACTTTTGGTAAAAATGGTGGTATTGATATTGTTGATACTATTAAAAATTTACATCCTATTAATTTTGTTAAAGACGTATACGATATACCAGTTAAAAATTACGATTTAATATTAAACGACTACGAGCCAGTAACAGCTTGGGCATGCAAAGTACATCAATTAAATTGTGTTGCAATTAGTCATCAATCTGCGTTTTTAAGTGAGTTTACACCTAGAATAAAAAAAAGAGATTGGTTTGCTGAAAATGTACTTAAAAACTATGCGCCTTGCACCGATAAAGTAGCTTTTCATTTCAATAAGTACGATACTTTTATACATACTCCTGTAATAAGAAGTGAGGTACGAAATATGGAAATAACAAACAAACAACACATTGCTGTTTACTTGCCTGCCTATGCTGACGAAATTTTGTTAAAACATTTTTTTAAAATTCCTGATGTACAATTTGAAGTTTTTAGCAAACATTCAAAAAAAACTTACTCAATAAAAAATGTAAATATTAAACCTGTTTTAAATACCGATTTTATAGCAAGTATGGCCAGCAGCAATGGATTAATTACAAACGGAGGTTTTGAAAGCCCAGCAGAAGCTAGCTTTTTAGGTAAAAAAGTAATTTGTATTCCTATGGCAAACCAATATGAACAAAAATGCAATGCTAAAGCATTTAAATTAATGGGAGGAACGCGGGTAAAAAAAATAGAAGCTGATTTTTACTTACAAATAGAAAAATGGTTAATAAATGGAAAACCAATTGCTGCTAATTACCCAAACGAAACAGAAGGAATTATAGAAAAAATTATAGAAAATTATAGTTAAGAAATTGCCGAATGATTATTAGTTTTTTAACTAAATCTTCTTTGAATTAACTTTTCAAGGTCTTTAACTAAGCTGTTTTCCAAATCCCATTTATGAGTTATTTTTAGCTCAGTCCAAATAAACATGGCTTCATTTAAATCAACTGCATTATTTATTTTATCAATTGATTTGGCGTACTCTACTACATTTTCTTTAAATAAATCGTTCACAAATGCAATTTTTTTATTTAATGAAATAGCAGTTTTTAAGCTTTCTATTTTAGGTTCTATTATTTTTTCCGAAAATTGAAAACTTTCTATTTTTTGAGCAATTTTTTCGTTTAAACTTGGTTGATTTTGAGGTAAAATAGTTTTGCCAATACTTATAAATGATGCTGGCTTTTCGTTAGGTTCAATTATAAAATTTGTTGGTTCTAATTTATTAATTTCTAATTTTTTTTCTTTTTCAATTTGCTCATTTAAATTTTCTATAGAACTAATAATAGTATCATCTATTTTACTTATAGTATCATCAGATTCAAGAGTTAAAAGAGGTGTTTCAATAACTGATTCTGAAAATACTTCAAAATCAAAAATGTGATTAATGGCATTAGTGGTGGTTGATTCAATTTCTTGTTTCTCGTCTTCAATTTCAACTTCATCAACAATTGCTTCGTAAAAAATCTTGTTTTCTTCTTCTAAAATTTCAATTTTTTCATTAATTTCTATATTTGAAATATCTGCTAATTCATTAATAGTAATTTCGTCTGTAACTTTGTTTGAAAGAATTTCTTTAAAAGAATTTTCTTCTTTTTTTAACTCTTGAGATATATTTTCTTTTAAAATGCTGCGTTCTTCATCAACATCGCTCGTAATACTTAACTTTAAAATTAGTTCATATAAATCGCTACAACTTCTTTTAATTACCTCTTTTTCTATATTACTTAAATTAGTATTTGGTTTTAATACTTCATGGCTTAACATTGCCAAATCTTCAATTCTTGAATTTATTTTACTTATTAATTGTATTGAATTCATATGCAAAAATTAATTTTAATACCCCATTAAACAATAATATTTAATAAACAAGTGTTATTAACTATGGTAATTTTTAATAATATAAAAAAAAATTATATTCGCATAACATGTTTATAGAACCACGTTCAAATACCGATAAAAGAAAAGGATGGATAGAAGTTATTTGTGGTTCTATGTTTTCGGGAAAAACCGAAGAACTTATTAGGCGTTTAAAAAGAGCTAAAATTGCCAATCAAAAGGTTGAAATATTTAAACCTACAATTGATACCAGATATGATGAAACAGAGGTGGTTTCACATAATCAAAATTCCATTTCATCTACTCCTGTTTCTTCCTCGTTAAATATTTTGTTAATGAACGGTGATGCCAATGTAATTGGTATTGATGAAGCTCAATTTTTTGACCAAGAATTGGTTTTTGTTTGCGAAAAATTAGCAGAACAAGGAACAAGAGTAATTATAGCTGGGTTAGATATGGATTATTTAGGAAAACCATTTGGACCAATGCCTGCTTTAATGGCTATTGCCGAATATGTAACTAAAGTAAATGCCATTTGTATGGTTTGTGGCGACATTGCAACACATAGTTTTAGAAAAACAAATGATGAAAACTTAGTTATGCTAGGTGAAAAAGATACTTACGAAGCCAGATGCAGGTTTTGTTTCAACGAAGGAATGAAGGTTTAGTTGTCAGTTGATGGTTGTCAGTTGATAGTTATTAGTTGATATACAATAATTTTAGTTGAATCAATTCAACAAATCATTAACACCTTAACACTAAAAAACTTAAAACTTAAACACTTAAAAACCTTAAATCCCAGCAGCACCTGTTCCGGCTAAAAAGCCCGTAGTCCAAGCAGCTTGAAAATTAAAACCACCTGTTATTCCATCAATATCTAACACCTCACCTGCAAAATATAAGCCTTTTACTTTTTTACTTTGCATATTTTTAAAATCAATTTCATTTAAATTAATTCCACCGCAAGTAACAAATTCTTCTTTAAAGCTGGTTTTACCTTCTACTTGATATGAGTCGTATAATAAACATTGAACTAATTTATTTACTTGTTCTTTGCTTATTTCGCCCCAATTTAACTTCGAATCTATTTCGCTCTTTTCAAATAAAAAGTCGAGTAAGCGCGCTGGTAATTTAAAAGGGAATAAATTGTTTACTTGTCTATTTGGGTTGGCAGCTTTTATATTCATTAATTCATTTCTGCACGATTCTTCTTTTTTATCGTTTAACCAACTCACTTGTATTTGAAAATTATAGTTTTTATCAGCAATTAAACGTGCACCAAAACTTGATAAACGCAAAATTGATGGACCACTTAAACCCCAATGAGTAATAAGTAATGGACCACTATTTTCCATTTTTAATTCAGGAATTCTTATTTTCACTGGATTTACAGAAATACCCGTTAGTTCGGTTATTTTATTATTAGGCAAATTAAAGGTAAACAACGAAGGAACTGGATCAATAATATCATGTCCAAGTGCTTTAATCCAATTTAAATGTTCTACTTTTGGTGCACCTCCAGTGGTAATAATAACTTTATTACATTCTATATTTTCACCATCTACCAAAAATAATTTAAAATTGGTATCTCTGGTTTCAATTCTTTTTACTTCTTTATTGTTTAAAATTTCTATTTTTAATTTCTTTATTTCTTTTAATAAACAATCAATTATAGTTTGACTATCATCCGAAACTGGAAAAACCCTACCATCACTTTCGGTTTTCAATTTTACTTTTCTACTTTCAAACCAATTAATGGTATCGGTAGTTGAAAAACGACTGAATGCGCTTTTTAATTGCTTCTCGCCTCTAGGATACGACAATGAAAGTTGTTTTAAATCGAAACAAGCGTGAGTAACATTACACCTTCCTCCACCCGAAATTTTTACTTTTTGTAAAAGTTTACCTGTTTTCTCTAAAATAATTACTTCGGCCTCAGCATTAGCGTTTGAAGCATTTATGGCTGCAAAAAAACCAGCTGCTCCTCCACCTATTACAACAATTTTCACTCTTATTTTTCGGGTTAAAATTTAATCAATCAGGCGGCAAAAGTAAGTGTTTTTATAGCTAATATCCAAATTTTGTAATATTTACGATTTATATCAAAAAAAAGCCTGCAAAATAAATTGCAGGCTTTTAAATAAATTAATATTAATTCTTATTGAATTGATAAGCGTTTAGTAGTACTTACACCGTTGGCTAAAGTTACATTTACTAAGTAAATACCATTTATTAAATTTTCAGTATTTACATTTACTTCATGTGCTGAAAAACTATTATTTGAATAAACCACTTTGCCAGTAATGTCAAAAATAACTACTTGGCTAATGTTAGCTTGGTTTTTATCCATGCTAATTGTTACGTTTTCTTTAGCTGGATTTGGATAAACACCTAATAAATAGCTGTAATTAATATTATTTACGCTTGTTCCTACTTCTAAATCAAATTGCGCAGCAATACGTGGAGAAATAAATTGAGCAATAGTATCAATATAAGCTTTAGCACGAGCAGCACTCATAAATGGATTTGTTAAGAATGACAATGAATCAGCGTTTCTACCTGCACCTGGACTTGGGAAATTAATTCCTTGAACAATTTGTCTATCCCACCATTCCCAAGGTGAACTTTCTGCAGGGAAATTTGTATTAAAAGCAAATAAGTTTTTTACATCACCACTTGAAGCCATTGCTCTTACTGAAATAGGGTCAGTATAGTTTTTTGAGTTAATTTTATTATTAATACCTAAGCTGTTAGCATAAGGAATAACTGAACCAGCACCTGAAGCACTTTCAATTACTGTTGCTTTGGTTGTAGGTACAACTACGTTACCTGTTTTGTAAGGAGCAAATATATCTGCTGGGCAATGCATACCTACAATAGGTAAAGTTGCAGCATCCATCCAAGATGTATCGCCCATAGCACCACCGTAATTAAATACCATGTGAGCATTTCCAGAAATTGCAGCATCACCACCATAATTAAAGAAAGGTGCACCACCAATTCCATTCCAATCACCTAAAGTATCTACGCTTACCATTGGAGAAAAATCTCCTCTTTGGAATTTAATTTTTCCTTCTATATCAGCTCTGTTATTAACTGAAGCAAAACCTAATGCAACATATCCACCTGTTCCTTGGCCACCAACTATAATTTTTGATGTATCAATTTTGTAAGTTTCTGCATTTACACGCATAAAACGTATTGCATTTCTTACATCTTGTATGGCACGGTAAGTAGCTTTGATTAATTGTTCTGTTGCTGCTGCAGAAGCTGCATTTGGATTCCATCCTAAGCGGTAATTAACAGCCATAACTACATAACCACGTTTTGTTAAAAGGTTGGCTAATTCAACTATTGAACTGTCGTTTTTGTTACCTGTAGTTTGTTGGTTAATAATAGCTGGTAAATAACTTCCAGTATGAGCCAAAATAATTAAAGGACGTTTAGCTGCAGTATCACCTTCTGGTTGGTAAATATCGCAAAGCAATTTAGAAGTAATAATTGGAGGATTGTTAGGTGGTATAATATTAATCGATCTGTTTGAATCGTATTCAATATTAGCAGATTTTGTCACATTCATAAACACTTCGTTTATGTAGCGCTTTTGTGCGGTTGCATTAAAGCAAATTGCTGTAAATGCAAAAACTGTAATTAAATTTAGTAAATTCTTTTTCATATTTTTTTATTTGTGTTAGGCAAATAAAAGATTTTTTTCTAAAACAAAAAATAAATATAAAAAAAAACCTACACAAATTCCCCAATAAAGGTTTCTAAAGTTAAGCCAGGGCCAAAACCACAAGCAAAAACTTTACCTTTTCGTTTGTTTAATTGCATTTGCTGCAACACAAATAAAATAGTGGCTGAGCTCATGTTACCGTAGTTTTTTAAAATTTCGAACGAAAGTTCAACATCGGTATTGGTAAGCGAAAGTTCTTTTTGAATGGTTTCAATTATTTTTCTTCCACCGGGGTGTATGGCCCAATTATTTATTTCATTTATAGTTAAATGTGCATTTTTTAATGCTTCGTTTAACAAATTGCCAATTCCAGATTCAATTAAATTTGGAATAAATGCACTTAAGGTCATTAAAAAACCTGTGTTTGAAATATGCCAAGCCATATCGGTTTTGCCACTAAACAATACTTGGCTGTAAAACGAATGGAGTTGAATGGCATTTTCAAAATTTGAATTTGAAGTTACTACACAAGCGGCAGCTCCATCGGCAAAAAGTAAATTGGCAGCCACATTATCCATACTAAAATTACTTTGAAAATGTAGGGTACAAAGCTCAACCGAAACTATTAAGACTTTATTGTTTTTATTGGCAGAACAAAATGCATCGGCCATTTTTAAAGCATGAAAAACAGCATAACACCCCATAAAATTTACCGAAGTGCGGTGTACATTGTTAGGTATATTTAATTGCTCCATCAACATTAAATCTAACCCGGGAGCGGCCATTCCTGTGCAACTTACTGTTATTAAATGGGTAATAGTTTGTAATTCCTCTTCATTTTCCAAACAATTTAAAACTGCTTCTTTACTCATTTGCGGAGCTATTTTAAAAAACACATCCATTCGCTTATTCACGGTTGGAAAAGCATCTTTTAAGTTTTGAGGCAATAACTTGTTGGTATGGGTATTTAAATTATAGTCAGGAACAGCACTATAACGGGTTTTTATTCCCGAGCGATCGTACATTAAACCAATTTTCCGCTTGGTATTTTCATCCTCGTCATAAAAGTTTTGCATAAAAAGTGCAACATCGGCTTGGTTCATTTTATAGGGAGCAGTAGCCGTTCCAATTTTGTTTATATAACTCATTTTATAGTTGCTTAACTATTATTTCGCTGATAAAATAGCAGGATAGTAATATAGAAGATAACGTATTCATTCGCATTGTGTTTTTAAAGTTTGCATTTTCGTAATTGTTAAAAACACTGAAAGCCCACCACAAAAAATATATGATAACGGGAAATAAAAAAAGTTGAAACCAATAAAAATGTAGCATTTTAGGAGTTATAATTTGTGTTTGTATAAAAAATAAAATGGTAGCTATTACAAATAAAATGGCGCTAAAAATAAAAGTGCCTTTGTAGCCCAATAGTAAACTCAAAGTAATGTCGCCCGCAGCTTTGTCTTGTTGGTGTTGGTATATTTGCGATAATGGATAGGTAGCCCCAATTAATAAGGATGGAACAAAAAACAAAAAAGTTGGAAAAGTCTCCATTTTTAAATCGTCAGTTAAAAATAAAAGCAAAACAGCAAACAAATAACTTCCTTGAAAAAAACTTACAGTAATCCAACTGGCAAATGGATATTTTTTTAACCGAATGCCTTTAAAACTATACGCCCGCGAAGCCAATACATACAACATGATTAGCAAAGCAAAACTTAACCCAATAATACAACACAATAAAAGCCCAATTAAATCGAAAGCAAAGCTTACATAAAACAAGTTTTTGGTTGGTGGTGGTGGTTTTTCTAATCCCCCAATACTTTCGGTATCGTTATCCATGTAGCTATTGTAACCATTACTAGCAGGATAAATAAAAACATGCAATGCTATAAATGCTATAACTGTGTTAAATAAATTAATGTTGTTTAATACCGCCAACGCAAATAAAAATACAGGAAGTAAAAAAAAACTAAAAGGAATTCGCAATAATTGTAAGCTGTTTTTTTCAATAATGTTTATCACATTGCATAAATACAAATTATCTTTTAAAAGAATATTACATATTTATTTAAAAATGGTGTTTAAAATATTTTATCATAAAAATAACTTAATTCGTACATTCATACATTAAATTTATTTTAAGTAATATATACATTCGTAAAAAATAATTTTTACATTATGTCGAAACAAATACAAATACACATTTTATTGGTGGAAGATGAAAGTAGCTTGGGTTACTTAATTAAAGAAACTTTGCGGTTAGAAGATTTTAGCGTTAGGCTATGTAAAGATGGTGAAGAAGGATTAAATGCATTTAATAACGAACGATTTGACTTATGTATTTTGGATGTAAATATGCCAAAAATGAGTGGTTTTGAGCTTGCAAAAAACATTAGAAATAAAGACCAGCATATTCCTATAGTTTTTTTAACTGCCAACTCAACCGAGTCCGATAAATTAGAAGGTTTTAACATTGGAGCAGATGAATACATAACAAAACCTTTTAGCACTCCCGAATTTTTAGCACGCGTTAAAGCCATTTTAAAACGTAGCCACAACAAACCCGAAACCGATTTTGCTGCAAAAGAAGAAAAAATTGCCATAGGCAATACCACGGTAGATTTAGTTAATAATACAATTTTGGTTAATGGAAATGAAAAAAGAATTAGTAATACCGAAGGGATATTAATAAAACTATTGGCCATTAATAAAAATGCATTAATACCAAGGTCAAATATGCTTTTGCATGTGTGGGGCCGCAACGATTTTTACACCGCCCGCAACCTAGATGTATACATAAACAAAGTACGGAAACTAATAAAAGAAGACGAAACCATAAGCATAGAAAATGTACATGGCAGCGGTTTTAAATTGGTGTTAAACTAAATCCAAGGCTTCTGCTAGCTTTCTGTCTTTTTCAGTAATTTTATTCCCTGCATCGTGGGTTGTTAAAGTAACCATCACTTTATTGTAAATGTTTGTCCACTCCGGGTGATGGTCCATTTTTTCAATCATGTACGATGCTTTTACCATCCAAGCAATGGCATCGCCAAAAGTTTTAAATTTAAAAGTTTTGGTCAGTTTGTTTTCTTCTTCAATCCAGTTATTCATTATGTTTTTTTTAAATTTAAATTATATAAAACGGGTTTACTCGGGCTTGCATCACTTTCAAAAGAAGCTATTTGCAAGTTTAACAAATAGAGTCCATCAGTTATGGTATCATCCACAAAAATTAATTCGGTAATGGTAGCGTTAAGCCTAGTATTATTGGGGTATTGCCAAAATGCATGGTGAGTTGCCAAAGCTCCACCATCTTCTTCCCTATCTACCGAAGGTAAATCAACCAATACATGTTTTATGTTATTATTTGCTAAAAATGTGCCTAAAGCAGGTTCTAAATAAGTAGGATTATTTCCCGAATATTGTCCAGTTTTTTTACTTAAATTATTAGGTAAAGTTCTTATAATTATTGCTTCTGCTTTTGAATCCAATTGGGTTTCAATACTTTTTAAAGTAACCAATAAATCTCCATTTTCAATGGTTGTTGGAGTAACCGATATAACTTGTGCAATTGCATAAAATTGCTTTAACGTTTGATTAATGGTAATTCTTTCTTTGCTAATATGGCCTACACATTCAGTATGCGTGCCATTGCCATGCGCATTTAAAAATAAATTTTCGCAATTACATGCACCACCTTGTTCCACCGAGCCAACAAACGTTCCTACTTTTACAGGTTCAAACTTAGGATGAGCTATATGAAACGCATTTGGATTGTTAACGCCACTAAATAAAGGCAATGAAATATCCAAAGGCTCAGCTAAATTGGCCGAATACTTGGTTCCAATATGTTCAAATTGAATTATCATTTGGTTTGCAATATAAACTAAAAAAGCCTGCAAGATTTTTTCTTACAGGCTTTAGAAAAAAAAATTTAACTCTATTAAATTTACTTATTTACTACCACTTGTTTTACCACATTTCCATTTTGAGTTTGTATATTCAACAAATACATACCATTGGCTACGGCAGATAAATCAATTTCGGTTTGGTTACTGAACTTTGCTATTAATTTGCCTGTTATGTCAAATAATTGCAATTGTTGAATTGTTAAATTGTTATTTGTTAAAATTGTTAAAGTATTGCTAGCAGGGTTAGGGTAAACTGTAATTTGGTTATTTAAGCTTGCTTCATTTATACCCACATTTTGGTTACTAATAGTAATAGTTTTGGTAGCTTTTGCACCTCCACCATCTGCTGCGGTAGCTGTTACAATTACTGTTCCATTGGCTTTGGCTGTTAACATGCCTGTTTGTGATATAGTAGCTAAGTTGGTATCGCTAAGGCTCCAAAGTATTTGTTTGTTATTTGCAGTATTAGGTAAAACACTAACATTTAATGATATAGTTGCTCCTTTTACGTTTATGCTAGAATTTCCTGTAATTGTAATATTTGATACATAATTTATTAAATTTATTTTTTTCAAAAACAAACTATTCAAAGAAGAACCTAATCCACCACTTTCTTGATAAAATCCTGTTCCTAATATAGTATTGTTTGACTGATAAAAACTATTAACATACTTTAATTTTGTGGGTCCAATACCATCATAAATGTTTGTATAATTATCAATGTTAATTGTATTAAAGTTAGAATCAGTTTTTATCCAACTGTATTTGTTTATTAATAAATACAAATTAGGTAAAAGTTGCTTTACTTGAAAATTGTTTGAAAAAAGAGTATCTTTTATTAAATTACCAATCAATGCGTAAGAAGCATAGTTTGAAGATGTATTCGATCCCACTTTTAAGCCTGACAATACAAAATTGGATTTACTATAATTATAATCTATTGTTTTATTTGTGTATATTTTATTTGTATATATTTTTAATTCATTTAAAATATTTCCAGATGAATTAATGGTTTTAATAAAAGCTATGGTATCTTCCATACCTAATATTGAAAAAGTATTATTGGGCATAGCATATACTTTCTGTATTACACTGGTTTTTGTTGAATCAATAAATAGTGTATTTTGAGAAATGATGTTTAGTAAAGTATCACAAATTAAATAATGCGCCTTACCATTTTTTGAACCTGCTAATAAATAGGCATTTGGATTTATTTCAGTTGCACTTGTTAAATCATAGCTATTAGTACTGTCCAATAACCTCCTTTTCCAAATTACTTCTCCATTTAAATTAATATTAAAAATTTGAAAACCAGGCAATGCTGGGGCTTTTAATTTTCCATAATAATAGGCCAAGTAAAATAAATTTCCATTTGGTCTTTTTATAAAATCAATTATTTTAACATATTCATTATAAGAATTTACTCCTAAACAACTGTCTATTTGTTTTTTCCAAATTAAAGTACCACATTCATCAATTAAATTTAAATTTAAGTTTAAAATCAAATTAGGTACACTAACATCAACAGAATAACCATCAATACTTGCTACAAATAATTTTTTGTCATAGTTTTCAATTATTTTAAAACCTTTTTCATTTCTTTTTTTATAAACACTATCAAACTCACAAGTGTTTTGAGCTTGGGTATAATTGCTAATTAATATCAACAAAAAGATTTTTATTAAATTTTTCATAGTTTTATTTAATTAAAAATTATTTCTTATAGTATTGGCATCAAGCCAACCAGTATTAAATTTTGAATAAATGGATGGGCTAAGAACACTACCAATTTGCGAATTATCTACAAGAATATTTATTATTCCATTATTCGATGGTGATAAGGAAGAATTGGATGTGCCAATAATATTTGTATCAACAAATTTAGTTTCAATAGAACTATTTGACTCAAGACTTTTTATTAAACTATATGAATGCGCTAAATCAATTTCTAAATTATCAAATACAATTTTGCAGTATGCGTGATACAAATTAAAAATAGTTTTTTGATTTAATTGAGTTGGTAGCTGATAATAAGGATTACATATTAAATCCACATTTCTGAAATATAAACTTACATTACCAAGTATTTTAAAACCCCCAATAAGTATAATATCATTTGTAACTTCAAAATAAATCCTGGGTTTTGAAACACCCTCACCACCATCAGTGTAACCAGTAATTAACAAGTTACAATTTTCTATTTCTTTTATGGTAACATCTTTTAATACAGTAGCACCATCTTTAATTCTTATTACTTTTACAGGATTTATAGTACTTTGGTTTTGTACCCTTATTAATGCTGCATCTATGGTTTGTACTGCATCGTTTTTATTAAAACCATAGTTATCATCATTACCATCAAATGGGTCTATATACACAGAGCCAAGATTTTGCCCATTCACACTTTCATCGGTGAATATAATATCAGGAAAATATTTTCTTGAGCCATTTGAAATGAAAACTTGTGAAAATTTAATATTTCGATTGTTAGCATTATTGTAGACATATAATTGTGTATTATAACATGCAACTGAATTTATTATAACCATTGATCCATTTCCAAAATAAAATGCCCCAAGTCCTCCACTTATTTGAGGTTGCTCAACAAGCATTTCAGTAACAATATCTACACCTATTGTAATACCATAATATTCAATTTGTTCAATATATTGTGATATTATATTTGAAATAGATTTCAAACAAGTAATAGCATTTGTAGTTTGTTCAATAACTGATGCAATTATTGCTAAACTACCGGCCCAATAAGAGTAAATACCAGTTTTGCCGTATTTAACTTTATCATCTAAACCCCATGAAGCATAAGAATGATTGGGATCATTATAAATAAATTTTGGTAATAATTCAGCATCAATTTCAAATAAATATCCTTGTTTTAATTTGGTACCTACAAAATAACTATTATTTATTAAAGCAGAATTACAGCAGATTACTAAAGCACCATACCAATCAAAATTAGCATAACTATTATCTATTGTTCCACCCCAACAAGTATTGAACATAAAACCACATTTAACATTACTTACCCCAACATTTTGAATAGTTGACATACCAGCATTTGATAATCTTATACCACCAAATGCATAGTGGCCCCAACCGCCATCAATTGTTAAATTTTCAATACTTATACCTTGTCTATAAACATAGTCATCAAAATAGAATGGATCTCCTTGATTATAGTTTAAAGTTGCATCAAATGTTAGTAATTCTAAATTGGGGTCATTAATTTTATATGTGGCTGAAGAAATAACCCACTGGTCAGAATTTAATGAAAAATCAGCTTTAATTACTGTTCCTCCTGAAGTATTATTATATAAGTAAAAATGATACCGATCATTAACCCCAATCAACCTACAATTTTGACCAATAAGTAATGTTTTTGTAATTCTATAAATGCCTTTGGGTAAAAATACTGTACCACCTCCATCTAAGTAATTTGTATTATAAATATTACTTACAAAATTTAATGCATCTTGTAAAAATTTATGATTATCTATATCATCGTTGCCTATTGCCCCAAACCAAGTAGCATTTACAAAACCTGCATCATAAACTCGTCTAAAAACTTTTCTATTTCTTTCATCTTCGGGGTCAGTTATACTTGGGCAAGTCACGACTGTTCCTAAATTATCTAACGTTTCAATATCATCACCTGCATAATACCATTCTCCTTCCTTACCTATGTCGGTTATGTAATAAAACTCTCCTGCATTTGGATCTCCGACAAAAGTTCTTAAATCGTTAATGGTTTTAGTTTCTATATTCATTCTGAAATTAGTTTTTTATTAATTCAAATATAATTTTATTTCACTTTAAAACAACCTCGTTATTAAAACTTTACAAACAAATGTACCAAATAACAAAGTTACTTTACAAATAAATATTTGTTTAAAACAACCAACAAAAAAAGCCTGCAAAAAAATTTACAGGCTTTTATTGTTATTAAAAATAAATATTATTCAACCGTAACCGATTTAGCTAGGTTACGCGGTTGGTCTACATTACACTCACGCATAACTGCAATGTGGTAACTTAATAATTGCAATGGAATTGTTGCTATTAATGGCAATGACGATTCTTCGCAAGCAGGAATGTATATAACATGGTCGGCCATTTCAGAAACATGTTTGTCGCCTTCAGTAGCTATTGCAATCACCACACCTTTTCGGGCTTTTACTTCTTGTATACTACTCAATACTTTTTCGTAATTATTGTTTTGCGTGGCAATAAAAACTACTGGCATTTCTTCATCTATTAAAGCAATAGGACCGTGTTTCATTTCCGCTGCAGGATAGCCTTCGGCATGTATGTACGAAATTTCTTTTAATTTTAACGCGCCTTCTAAAGCTACCGGAAATCCGTAACCACGACCTAAATACAAAAAGTTTTTAGCGTCTTTAAATTTAGCTGCCAATTCTTTTATTAAATCGTTGCTTTCCAAAACTTTTTCAATTTTTGCAGGAACCGTTTCAATTTCTGCAATCATTTCTCTAAATTTTTGAGTTGTAATGGTACCACGCTTTTGTGCTACTGATAAAGCCATTAACGTTAATGCAGTAACTTGGGCAGTAAATGCTTTGGTAGATGCCACTCCAATTTCAGGACCAGCATGGGTATAAGCACCCGCATCGGTTAAACGAGGAATTGATGAACCTACTACATTACAAACTCCAAATATAGTTGCGCCTTTGCTTTTAGCCAACTCTAATGCAGCTAAAGTATCAGCAGTTTCACCACTTTGCGAAATGGCAATTACAAAATCGTTTTCATCAATAATTGGGTTTCTATATCTAAATTCAGATGCGTATTCCACTTCTACTGGAATTCTAGCAAAGTCTTCAAACAAATATTCTCCAACCAAGCCAGCATGCCACGATGTACCGCAGCCTACAATAATAATACGCTTAATATTTTTAAATTTATCTTCAAACTTATCAATACCAGCCATGGTAATAATCCCTTCATTAATATGAATTCTACCACGGTATGAATCAAGAATTGAACGAGGTTGTTCAAAAATTTCTTTCATCATAAAATGCTCGTAACCGCCTTTTTCAATACTTTCAAGGTTAATTTCTAACTCTTGAATGTAAGGTGTTTTGATGGTATTGTCAATTGTTTTTATTGTTAATTCAGTTCCTTTAATAATGGCAATTTCACCATCATTTAAATAAACCACGTTTCTAGTATACTCAACAATTGGAGTTGCATCGCTTGCTATAAAATGCTCTCCTTCGCCAATTCCTAAAACCATAGGACTTCCCTTACGAGCTCCTATTAAATAATTAGGATCTTTTTTACTTAAAATAACAATTGCATAAGCACCAATTACTTGTGTTAAACTCATGCGCACTGCTTCTTCAAAGCTCACCTCATTATTTTTATGAACCTCTTCAATTAAATGAATTAATACTTCAGTATCTGTTTCCGATTTAAATTCGTGCCCACGTTTAATAAGCATTTCTTTTAATGAAGCATAATTTTCAATAATTCCATTATGAATAATTGCAAATTCACCATTTCCACTTAAATGCGGATGCGCATTTAAATCGTTAGGAACACCATGGGTAGCCCAACGGGTGTGACCCATACCTGTATGTGCAGCTGTATTCTGAGAACCAATTGAGGCTTCTAATTCTGCTACCTTTCCAGTTTTTTTATAAATTTTGAATTCTTTGCTGTCATCTAGCAAAGCTACTCCAGCACTATCGTAACCACGATATTCTAAACGTTTTAGTCCTTTTAATACAATCGGACAGGCTTCTCTATGGCCTATATAAGCTACTATTCCACACATAATTAGGCAATATTATTTAAAAATTTTGATATTCTAAAGTTTTCTTTATGTTAACAAAATCGGCTGACTTATTAATAGCTGATAACAAAGGTTTTGAGTTTTGAATAAACAATTCAAATTCATTAAAAGTTAAAGCTTGCTCTCCGTCACTTAAAGCTTTTTCTGGATTGGGATGAATTTCAATCATTAAGCCATCGGCACCAGCAGCTATTGCAGCTAATCCCATTTTATTTACAAAAGCAGCTTTTCCAACTCCATGGCTCGGGTCGGCAAAAACAGGAAGATGAGACAATGATTGCATCAATGGAATAACTCCTAAGTCAAACACATTGCGGCTTTGCATATCAAAACTTCTTATCCCTCTTTCGCATAAAATAACATTTTCGTTTCCACCACACAAAATATAATCAGCAGCCAAAAGCCATTCGGTGGCTTTAGCGCTCATTCCTCTTTTTAACATTATTGGCTTATTAGTTTTACCTAATTCAGCTAATAACGAAAAGTTACTCATGTTTCTAGCACCAATTTGTATAATGTCAGTATGGTTATAAACTTCTTCTAGGTTACTTAAATCCATCAATTCAGTAACAACCCTCAAGTCATTTTTTTCAGCAGCTTCTTTTATAAATTTTAAACCTTTATTTCCTAAACCCCTAAAATTATAAGGCGATGTTCTAGGTTTAAAAGCCCCACCTCTGATAAATTTAACTTGTTGTTTTTTTAAAAATTCAGCTACAACATGTATTTGATCTTCCGTTTCTATTGAACATGGACCAGCAATTAGGTTTAAATCATTTCCACCAATTTCAATGCCTTTTACACTAAAAACAGTGTTGTTTTTATATTGCTTTGACGATAATTGGTAAGGTGTTGAAACTTCAATGATTTCTTCAATAAAATCAAACTGATTCAATAATTCGGTTTGTTTTAGTGTTGGGACTATCAAATGTTTTTTAAAATCTTGATAAAAAAATTCGTAACCGTTTGTTTTTAAAAAAAATTGAATGTTGCTAATTTGATTAGCATTGGTACTATTGTTTAATTTAATTATCAAAATAAAATGCGCTCCTTATTTTATAACTGAATAATTTAAATTTAGTTTCAAATTTTTAGCATCAATTACCACTCTTCTTGCTGAAGTTTGAAAAATAGATCCAACTGTGCTATTAGGAACAATGATACTTAGTCCGTAATGAAGGTTTATGTTTTTCTCTTTTAAATTCTTTAAAATAAAATTCAATTCACGTGCAATATTAAATCGATATTCGCCATTGTAAACTGAACCACCTAAATAGATAAAGCTTTCACTGTATGTGTCAACAGTTAATATACTTCTGCCAAGCGAGTCGGTTGAAAGCAGATTAATTTGATTGGGAATTTTAAAAATATCGGTTGAAAAACCTCCTAATGCTTTTACAACAATTTCTGCTTTTTGAATGGCTAATTGTGGTGTAGAAATCAATCTGCGTAAAATAGAATCTGGAATAAAAATTCTAACTTTAGTACCGGCAATGGCTTGTAAAAAACATGTATCTCTTTTTTGACTAGGGCTAAATCTTGTAGTTAAGGGTTGAGTTAAATTTGAATTGTTATTTTCGTATTTATTATACCTAGGATTCCCAAGTAAAATAGGGAATTCAGCTCTTAACCTGTTGGTGTCGTTTTTATAATAAACTACTAAATTAGTAAAATTTGAATTTAAATTTAAATACCAAAAACCACCTTGATTTGTATTAAAATTACTTTCATCAACTATAGCAAAACCTTTAAATAAATCGTAAAAATCGGCTGAATTAAAAGTGTTTTTATTTTGAATTTTCAACTTAAAATCATCATTCAGTTTAATTCTAATACTAGGTGGGATTTTTACAGTGCTATTTATATAAGTATTTGGAATGCTATCATTTGGAGCTATTTTAATGTTAGCTGTACCAATTTCGTTTGGTAATTTATTATAATTCCTGTTTGAAAAATAGATGGAATCGCCAATTAGTTTTTCATTGAGTTCATATACCTTTAAAGTATGGGCTTCATTTAAATTTCCAATATATGTGGTATCATTTCCAATTCTTAATTGTAAAACAACTGAATCGACAGTAGCGTTAGTACCTAAACTAAAAGAAGCCGCTGCTGCCGGAATAGAATATGAAGTTAAAATAGCTGCATTTGATTTGCCAAAAACGGGATCATTGATAGCACCTAAAATATAAAGAGATTGCCTGTGTGTAGCTAATGAATCCATAGCACAAGTGTATGCTTGTAAACCAACAGTTTCGTAGTTAGAGTTAAAGGTAGAATCTGGATTTATAAACCCAACATTAAGCGTATTGACATCTTTTTTGCAAGATGAAAAAACAAGTGTAACAACACTTATTAATAGAATAATATGTTTGATAACTAGTAGGTTTTTAGTTTTGACTTTGCAATAATTCTTCATACAAATTGTCGTACGCATCGCCATATGAACCTTCCACATGATCATGCATTAACTTACCTTTTTGCTTTTTAATAAATTTAGAAACTTCTGCATCAATTCCATCGCTTGCTTTAACAATTGCATCGGCATGAGTAATACCCGTAATATATAAAGCGGTACTGTCTGATTTTGCCAAAGTAGCTACTTGTTTGGTATCAATTTCATTTAAGCCAGCTTTTCTCGAAAAATCTTTTCCTAAACTTTCTTCAAACTGATTTTCGAAAACCGAATACACCACTTTTGCATTTCTAAACACTGGTTCATCTTTGTAAATAGTTTTAATATACAATGGAACCAAACTAGTCATCCACCCTTGGCAATGAATAATATCGGGCTGCCATCCAAGTTTTTTTACTGTTTCTAAAGCACCTTTACAAAAGAAAATGGTACGTTCGTCATTGTCGTTGTAAAAAACATTTTTATCGTTTGCAAAAACAAATTTACGGTGAAAATAATCTTCATTATCTAAAAAATAAACTTGCATTTTAGCTTCTTGAAGCGATGCTACTTTAATTGTTAATGGGTTATCGTTGTCATCGATGGTAATATTAATACCCGACAACCTGACTACTTCATGTAATTTATTTCTTCTTTCATTTATACAACCAAATCGTGGCATTAACACACGAATTTCATTGTTTTTTTCTTGGATTGCTTGTGGCAATCTTCTTGCTAATTCACCAACATTGGTTACTTGCAAATAAGGGGTCATTTCTGAAGAAATAAAAAGAACTTTTTTCTTGGCCATATTAAAACTTTCTTTTAAAAAAGTATACAAATTTACGATAATGTTAATATATTGATTAATATTGGACGCAAAAAAAATTTAAAAATTAGTCAACATACTGTAAATCATACTTAAGTGATTGTAATAAAAACTACGAAAGAGCTACAAAATTACCTAAACGGCCAAAAAAGGGATGGAAAAACCATTGGATTTGTTCCCACAATGGGGGCATTACACGAAGGTCATCTTTCATTAATCAAAAAATCGATGGCTGAAACTGACATAACTGTTTGCAGTATTTTTGTAAATCCAACCCAATTTAATAACATAACAGATTTAGAAAAATACCCTATAAAATCTGCTGAAGATTTTCAATTATTGGCTCAACAAAATTGTACCGTTTTATTTATGCCTTCGGTTTTCGAAATGTATCCAAATGGACCAATTAAAAACAAAGAAGATTATGGAAATATTACTAAAGTATTTGAAGGCGAAAAAAGACCAGGACATTTTGATGGTGTAATTACAGTTGTTTCATTATTTTTAGAAATTATAAAACCTAATAAAACTTTTTTTGGGCAAAAAGACTATCAGCAATGCCTAGTTGTTAAAAATTTAATAAGCAAAAAATTTCCAGAAATTTCGCTTTTTATTGAACCAACTTTGCGAAATGAAAATGGTTTGGCGCTAAGTAGCCGAAATGCCCACTTATTAAAAAATGAATTAACAGAAGCAGAAGCAGTTTCGAAAGCATTATTTAGTATTAAACTAAATTGGGGTTTACATACCATAGAACAGCTTGTAGAAAACGCGCGAAATATTATTAATGAAAAAAAAAGTTTAAAAATTGAATATTTAAATATTTGTAATTTAAATGATTTAAGTGTTTTATCGGGAAATTCGAGTAGTTATAATGAAGCCGTTGTATTGACTGCTGTTTTTTGTGGAGAGGTAAGGTTAATTGACAATTTAATTGTTTACAAGTAATAATTTAAATTAAAAGTAGGCTTGTACTTTTGTTTTTTTAATAAAAATGAAACTTAAATACCTTTTTCTTCAATTAATTGCTTTTTATTTTATTGTTATTAGTTGTAACAATAACTCAAAGAAAGTAAATACTGAAAAACAAACCATTTATGGCACCTGGCTTTTAGAAAGCTTACTAAACTATGTTGACTCAACGAAAAAAATTTTGGGGCATAAACAATTTTTTTGCTCAGAAATAACAATAAACAAAAATTCAGACAGTGCAATAATAGTAAATGGCGATTTTGAGTTTTGGAAAACAAAATATGATAGCATTTCTGAAACTGAAATTTCTCTAAGGCATTTATCCCATATGCCACATAGCAATTTATATTTAACCGAAGAAAATAAATTAATTTATTATGATTCGGCTGCTAAAAAAACATTTTATTTTATAAAAGCTATTAATAATCCAATAGTTAAACCTAACCTGGATTTACCAGCAATGAAATATGAAATTAATAACAATTTATTTTCGCATACTTTTATTGATTTAGAAACTAAAAAGAAAATTTCATTTTCTGGATTAAATGAAGTAAAAGGGGACAAAGAATTTTCAAATTATCAAACTTATATAAACAATGAAATAGCTGATATGAGTGAAGATAATATAATGAATTGGTATAATTTAAAAACCAAAAAAAGCAAATTAACCATTTGGGAAATAAAAGCAGATACTTTAAAAATATATACCACTTTTAATACCGAATGCGATGAATGTAAACCTTTTTATGAACGAGGAGTAATTTGGAAAACCCTGTTGAAAATAAAATGATAGACGAAAAATTTAACCCTTGGAAAACCAAAAGCATAAAAACCACCTACGAAAATAATTGGATTGAAGTAGAACACCACGAAGTTATTAATCCAAATGGAAACGATGGTATTTATGGCAAAGTACATTTTAAAAACTTGGCAATAGGCATAATTCCGCTCGATGAAAATAACAATACTTGGTTAGTAGGCCAATTCAGGTATCCATTAAACAAATACAGTTGGGAAATACCTGAAGGTGGAGGAAAACTTGGAGTAAATCCTTTAGATAGTGCAAAAAGAGAGTTATTAGAAGAATGTGGGTTAGAAGCCAACGAATGGTCAGAATTATTGCAAATGCATTTAAGTAATTCAGTGAGCAACGAGCTAGCAATTATATATATAGCAAAAGGGTTGGTTCAAAAACAAGCAGAACCAGAAGATACCGAACAACTGCAAATTAAAAAAGTTCATTTTTCTGAAGCGTTTAAAATGGTTATGGATGGCACAATTACCGATAGCATGTCGGTTGCTGCAATATTAAAACTTAAACTTTTAGGTGTTTAATAGTTGTTAATTTTATTATTAAATTTATTTTTATAACCATATACCAATAGTTATTTTGCTCATTACATTTGCATAATAGTAAGTTAACTTAATGGAAAGTCAAATTAAGCAGAGAATTTTAATAGGAGTATTTATATTTATTGCATTTATTTATGTAATAAGACTGCTAATGCTTCAAATTTTTGACGATAGTTATATTCGTTATGCTCAAAATAATGTATTACAAGAACAAACCATATACCCAGCTAGGGGTTTGTTAATGGACAGAACCAACGATTTATTAGTTTATAACGATAATATTTACGATTTATTTGTAACACCTGAGCAAGTAAAAAATTTGGATACCAATTCTTTTTGCGATGTAATAGGGATAACCAAGGATGAATTTATAGCCCGTTTTGAAAGAATAAAACGTCAAAAAGGGTATACCATTCACAGGCCTTCTATTTTTGAAAAACAACTTACTATTAAAACTTATGCAAAATTTCAGGAAATGCTTTTCGATTTTCAAGGATTTTATGTTGATGTAAGAACAGATAGAAAATACAAATACAGTAATGCTGCCCACATAATGGGTTATATTGGCGAGGTTACTGAAAAAATGATAGAAAACTCGGATGGTTATTACCGATTAGGAGATTTTATAGGTATTAGTGGTGTAGAAAGAACTTATGAAAAGGAACTAGGTGGAATAAAAGGAGTAAGATATGTATTGGTTGATAGTAAAAGCAGAAGCCAAGGAAGGTATAAAAGTGGAGAATTTGATACTGCAGCTGTTGCTGGAAAAAAAATTAATTTAACTATTGATCAAAAGTTGCAAGAATTTGGCGAAACTTTAATGAAAAATAAAATTGGAAGTGTAGTTGCCATTGAACCAAACACAGGTGAAATACTTTCCATGATAAGTAGCCCAACTTACGACCCCAATTTATTTGTAGGAAGAGAAAGAGGCAACCATTACATGGAGTTATTGCAAGATCCCACAAAACCACTTTTTAATAGACCAATTGCAGCACCTTATCCTCCGGGTTCTATTTTTAAAGTAATTATGAGTTTAATAGGCCAGCAAGAAAAAGTATTATTTCCTACAAAAGCTTATGGTTGTGGAGGTGGCTTTAACTATGGCGGCTTACATGTTGGTTGCCACCCTCATGGTTCACCATTGCCATTGCAAAGCGCCATAATGGTTAGCTGTAATGCCTATTTTTGCCATGTTTATAGAACGGTAGTTAATAATCCAAAATACAGAAAAGTTGAAGATGCTTATAACAAACTATACGAACACTTGGCAAGTTTTGGAATGGGTCGAAAGTTAGGTGTAGATTTATATAGTGAAGGAACTGGTTTTGTTCCTAAAGCTACCTACTACGACAAAATATATGGTAGAAATAGATGGCAAGCACTTACAACTATTTCGTTAGGAATTGGCCAAGGTGAATTAGGAATTACTCCATTACAAATGGCAAACGCAACCGCTTTAATTGCAAACAGAGGTTATTTTATTACACCTCATATTGTTAAAAAAATTGAAGGCAAAAAAAATCCAAACCCTGAATACAATATAAAACATTGGTGTACCGTTGATACAAGCTATTTTCCTGTGGTAATAAACGGTATGGAAGATGTGGTAAACCATGGAACTGCTTATATTGCTAAAATACCGGGAATAGCTATTTGTGGCAAAACAGGAACAGCACAAAATCCTCATGGAAAAGACCATTCAATATTTTTTGCATTTGCACCTAAAGATAACCCCAAAATAGCAATTGCTGTTGTAGTTGAAAATGCAGGTTTTGGAGCCACATGGGCTGCGCCAATTGCCAGTTTAATGATAGAAGAATATTTAACTAAAAAACACAATACACGTCCTGCCTTAGTAGAACGTATGATAAATGGAAATTTAATTCGTAAATCAATAATTAATGACTCAGCAACAATTAAAACCAGCAAGAATTGATTGGCTAACCATAATGCTTTACATAGTTTTTGTAATTGGTGGCTTATTATGCATTTACGCTTCTGTTTACAAAGAAACCAATCCATATATTTACGATATGAATATGAACTATGGCAAACAGTTATTATGGATAGTAATTTCGGCATTTATAGCAATGCTTATTTTATTAGTTGATGAAAAATTATTTTATGCTTTTGCTTATGGTTTTTATGGGTTAACAATTATTTTATTGCTTGCTACTTTTGTTATAGGAACCGAAATAAAAGGCAGTAGCAGTTGGATTAGAGTTGGTAGTTTTCAAATTCAACCCGCTGAATTTGCTAAATTTGGTGTGGCTTTAGCTTTAGCTAAATATTTAAGTGGTTACAATATTGACTTTAAGAACTGGAAAGTTAAAGCCATTTCTTTTCTTATTATTCTTTTGCCTATGGCAATTATTTTATTACAAAATGAAACAGGTTCTGCATTAGTTTTTGCCTCGTTTGCAATAGTTTTATACCGCGAAGGTTTACCTGGTTGGTTATTAGTAATTGGGGTATTATTAATAGTTTTAACCATAGTTGCATTATTATTGAAGCCTTTATATATCATAATATCATTAATTGTAATTGCCTCTGCTTTTTTATTTTTAGTTAGAAGAACTCAGCTTTTAATTTTTTTAACATTTGTTATTGTTCTTTTCTCATCGGCTTATGTAAGTAGTATTGATTATATTTTTGAAAATGTAATGCAAGCCCACCAACGAACCAGAATAAATGTTCTTTTAGGAAAAGAAGTTGATTTAAAAGGAGCTGGTTACAATGTACAACAATCGCTTATTGCAATTGGCTCGGGAGGTGCTTTTGGTAAAGGATATTTAGAAGGAACTCAAAATAAATTTAGGTTTGTGCCTGAACAAAGTACCGATTTTATTTTTTGTACAATAGGTGAAGAGTTTGGATTTTTAGGTTCGTTTATATTTATTACTTTATACATTGTTTTACTGTGGCGTTTAACAATAATGGCAGAAAGGCAAAGAAGTAAATTTAACAGAATATACGGCTACAGTTTGGTAGCAATATTATTTTTTCATTTTTTAATAAATATAGGAATGACTTTGGGTTTAATGCCGGTTATAGGAATTCCATTGCCTTTTATTAGTTACGGAGGATCAGCTTTGCTAAGCTTTACCATTTTGCTTTTTATTTTTATTAGGCTTGATGCAAATAGAGTAAACGAACTAAAGAATTTTGAATAAAAAAAAGAGGTTGTTTCAAATGCTTTAAAATGCTCGTCAATTCGAGCGGAGTCGAGAAGTTAATACTTACGTTTTCAAAACATTTCGACTTCGCTCAATGTGACAAAACGCAAGAGGCTGTCCTTTTGAGACAGCCTCTTTATAATTATACAGTAGCGTGCGATATTCTTTCTAAAGCAGCTTTATTTAAAATTTTAATTCTTTTTCCTTCAAAATCAATGTATTTATCCGATTTAAATTCAGAAAGCAATCTTATTAAAGTTTCAGTAGCTGTTCCTACTATATTAGCCAAGTCTTCGCGTGGCAAACTAATAGGTATAACTGGTTCTTCTTCTACCGATTTTGTTGCAAATGTTTGATGCAAATACAAAATAGTTTCAGCTACTCTTTCTCTTACACTTTTTTGAGCTAAACTTTGAACTTTTTCATTATTCAAACCCATATCGTGACAAAGTGTTTTAAACATTTGTTTATTTATTTCTCCATTGCCTTGCACTAAATCGATAAATACTTGGCGAGGTATAAAACAAGCTGTAACATCTTCAACACATGTAGCTGTAGCTGTTAATGGTTCATCGGCAATTACTGCTCTATAACCTAAAAATTCACCTTCTTTTACAAAGCGAAGAATTTGTTCTTTACCATAATTATTACTTCTGGTTAATTTTACTATACCACGTGTGATACAATAAATACCTAAAGGTAAATTATCTTCATAAAAAATAGATTGACCTTTTTTGTATTGGCCACACGATTTAGCGTTCATTACTGCCACGGTTTCCTCGTTGTTACAGTATTTCATAAATGAAATGGCCTTTGAGTCGCACATTTCACATTCAAATTTTACTTTCTGCATAGTAAAAATGGGGGGTTAATTATGATTCAAATATATAATCCTATCTGTTTAACAAAAAATTAAAAAGCAAATTATTTTCTGAGTCTAATGTTTTTGTTAATTTATTGTTTCTTACATAACAATCAAAGTAAGGTAAAATGTTTTGTAATTCAGCTATTAAATTATTTTTACCCCAAATAATATCCTCAAAATAATGTTCAAAACTTTCTTTCCCATATTTTTCTAAAAGCAATTTATAATCGTTTTCTGTGTATCCTATGTTATTTTTATAAAATAAATGATACAAATCGAACATCACATTATCTAAACTATAAACTCCATTTGAGTTTTTAATAATTATTAAATCGGCAAGCATTGCTGCCAGCATTCCTTCAATATAAATACTTACTTTGCGTTCAGGAACTCCCACAACATAACCATCAAGCCAAGTATCAAAACTCGATTCGGCAACCGAATAATTTTTATTTCCTAAATTAGTAATGTGTCTTTGAAAATCGTTGTTCCAACTTTCGGCATATTGTTCCCAACTCCAAACCCCACTTCGCAATAACATTAAATCGCCATAATAAGTTGTAACACCCTCGTATACATAACCTAAAGTGCTGTAATTTTCTTTTGTAAAATTGTAAGGCAACATTTCGGCTGGGCGAATTCTTTTAATATTCCACAAATGAAAAAGCTCGTGGCTACTTATTGCCAATAAGTCGTTGTAAAAATCATCGTATAGCGAATCGGTTCCTTGCCCCATTGCTATTACGGTACTATCAGCATGTTCCACTCCGTGACGGAATGCGTTTGGTAGCATTTGATATAAGAAATGATAATTTTTACAAGGCATTTCTTTAAAAATATCAATTTGAGTTTTGGCATAAGCCAATGTATCTAATTCCAATTGTTTTAAATCAATTACATGTTTACCTTGAAACCAAAAATGAAAAGTAGTTTCATTAAATTTAAATGATTTATGTTGCAAAGTAGCACTTGCAATAAAAGGACTATCAGCAAGTTGATCAAAGTTTTGTGCAATAAATGTTTTATTAATAACTGGTAACTGACAAGCAATTATATAATTTTCTGGCACGTTTAAAGTAACCTCAAATGTTACATCCATTTTGCCTACTTCATACATAAAACAATGAACTGGGTTTACATATATTTGTTCTAAATTTATAAAACAAGCACCTGCATCTAGCTGATTGGCATAGTATTCATAACAAATAGTAATTTCCGTATTTTGACTAGTATTATAAATTTTCCAACTGTCTTTTGTTACTTTCCTATGTTTTAACAATTCGCCATTTTTTGCCATTGCTTTAAAACTTCTAATGTTTTTAGCAAAATTTCCTAGCTCATATCTTCCCGGCCTCCAAGCCGGAAGTTGAAGGAAAATTTCAGTTGAATTGACATTTATTTTAGCTTCAATTTCAATAAAATTTTCTAAAGCCTTGTTTATTGATATTTGGTATTTCATATTTGTTGCAAAATATGAACATAGCCATTATAACCGCAATTTTTTCTGTAATTTTGTTATTAATTTTTACAGCCCTTTCGTTATTACGCACCCAAAATATGACTTTACAGCTTGTATATGTGGTTGTTGCCGCATTTAACATAGGTATTATTTCGTGCATAATAATTGTAAATTATGAGAACAAATCGGCACTAATTTGGCCAGGTTTATTTATTATTATGCTTGTAAATAAAGTATTAGAAATAAATAAAAACTTACGTTAATAATTTTTTATCACCAATAATTAAAAAAAAACAATATTGCACTGTGAAAAAATACATTTTAATTTTACTTAGCTTTTTTACCCTTTCAGGCGCTTTACAAAAAAAAAGTGAGGCAGATTTATTGATAGATAAAATAAGCAAACGCTACAAAAAGTTTAAGTCAATAAAAGCCGATTTTACTTACTCAATAGAAAGTAAAGCGGAAAAAATTAACGAAAAACAAAAAGGTACAATTGTAATAAAAGGCAATAAATTCAGGTTGGATATTGCAGGACAAACTATTTTTTGTGACAACAAAACCCAATGGACTTACAGCAAAGAAATTAATGAAGTAAATATTCAACATTATAAACCTAAAGAAGGAGTGATGAAATTAGATGATATATTTACAATGTACAATAAAGGATTTGTAAGTAAAATTGGTGAAACCATAAAAGAAGGTGGGCGCGATTTAACAATAATAGAATTGGCTCCTAAAGACAAAAAGAAAAATTATTTTAAAATAAAATTATTTGTAGAAAAAAACAATCAGCAAATAATTAAAACCATAGTTTACGATAAAAATGGCAGTGTGCATACTTATAGCATTACCAATCAAATACCAAACATTAAGTTTGAAGACAATTACTTTACTTTTGATGCAAAAAAATATCCAAATGTAGAGATTAATGACATGAGATAACTATGAGAAAAGCACTCAATTTTTTAATTATTTTATTAATAATAACACTTTTGGGTGGTGTGTTTTGGTTTGTGTATACACCCGACAAGTATAATCCTTCAGATATATATAATTTAGTTGAACAAAACTTTAAAGTTTATCCAAACGAATATACTTCTTCATTAAAATTTACTGACTCAACAAGTTTAGCATTAACAGCCATGAAGTTTTATACTTTAGGAAACTACAAAATGGCAATGGAAACATTTCAAAAATATGAACCTGAACCTAAAGATGATGGATACTATAATTTATACCTAGGAATATGTTATTTTAAAATTGGCTATAATAGTATTGCTGTTGGGCATTTTGAAGAATCTATGTCCTCGTTTAAAATGTTTAACGACAAATGTGTAGCAAAATGGTATTTATGTTTGGGATTATTAAAATCGAACAGAGTTAAAGAAGCAAAAGTATTGCTAAAAGAACTTGTAAACCAAAATACTTTGTACGAAAAAAAGGCTAAAGAATTATTAAAAGCCTTATAATTTCAATTATATCTTATTGCCTATGGTTGGTGTTTTCACCCACCAATTAAAGCTAAATGCCATTTCTGTAATCAGTAATAAATTCAAAAGAAACTGTTGTTTGTAAAATAAAAGGTGGCAGAGGAGTATTTATAAACAAAAAGGTTGGTGAAAATACCAACTGCAGGCAAATTTCTACTATACTTTATTTAATTTACTATGTTTTTTACTATACATAAAGTAAATAACCAAACCTATTAAAAGCCAAGCTGCAAAGGCAATCCAATTACTTTTTCCTAATTGTGTCATTAAATAAAAATTGGTTACCATACCCAAAGTTGGTAAAAGCGAAAACCTGAATTTAAAACTTAATATCGAAATAATAGCAAATAGTAACCAAAAACTGTAAGCAGGAAAATTATTTGCCCAATTAAAGTTTATGAATATTTTATTTTCATCAAAAACAGTAAATAAAAAAAAGCATGTTAAAAAAAGTAATGGCATTATTAATCGGCCATTTACGTAAGGAACTTTAAATCCTTTGTGGTTTTCGTTTCTGTGCGATTCCATTTGTATTACTCCAGCATTTACAAGTACAAAAGCAAATAAAGTTCCAATGCTACTTAAATCGGTAACTTCTTTTAAATTTAAAAAAAATGCTGGAATGGCTACTAACGCACCAGTTATTAAAGTAGAAAAATAAGGCGTTTTATATTTTGGATGTATTTTACTAAATTTTTTAGGCAATAATCCATCTCGGCTCATGCTCATCCAAATGCGTGGTTGCCCGTTTTGAAATACCAATAACACCGAAGCCATTGCTATAACTGCACTAACAGCTACAATTCCACTCATCCATCCTACATTTAATTTTTGAAAAACAAAAGCCAACGGATCGCCAACAGCTAATTCTTTATAACTTATCATTCCTGTTAAGGTCAATGATATTAAAATATACAAAACCGTACATATAATTAAAGAAGCAATCATTGATTTTGGTAAATCGCGTTCCGGATCCTTGCATTCTTCAGCTGTAGTTGCCAAGGCATCAAAACCAATGTATGCAAAAAAAACTGATGAAACACCTTGTAAAACACCGGCCAATTTATTTGGCATAAACGGGCTCCAGTTTTCGGGATTTACATAAAACGCACCAACTATTATTACCAAAACAATTACAAATAATTTTATAACAACAAAAATATTACTGGCCTTTTTGGTTTCGTGAACTCCACGATAAATAAGCGCAGTAATGGCAATTACAATTGCAACTGCAGGCAAATCGAAAATTAATTTAAACCCAAAAACCGAAGGCGCAGTTAACCAAGCATTGTATTGTTCTGTTTGTATAAATGTTAAAATTTTATTGTTGGATAATAACAATTCCGCTTCGCTAAAACCATTTTTGGCCGAAAGGTAATCCATGGTTAAATAATCGGGAATATGAATATTTAAACCTGCTAATAAACCAGTAAAATAATCACTCCAACTTATGGCAACAACTATATTGCCAATTCCATATTCTAAAATTAAAGCCCAGCCAATAATCCATGCTATTATTTCGCCAAACGAAGCATATGCATAGGTATAAGCACTACCACTTATGGGAATTGATGAAGCAAATTCGGCATAACTTAAAGCAGAAAAACCACAAGCAATTGCTGTGAAAACAAAAAGTAAAATTACTGCTGGCCCACCTGCAAAACTAGCATTGCCAATGGTACTAAATATACCTGCTCCAATTATTGCTGCAATTCCCATTGCTGTTAAATCGCGCAACGAAAGTGTTTTGTGCAATTGGTGACTTCCATGCTCTTCTTTCTTTGCTTCTAATAAAATTTGAGCAACATTTTTTTTACGAAATAATTTATTCATTTATTATTTAATTTTAAAAAACTATGTATTGCAATTATACCAATTATAAAAGTAAAACAAGTTGCTATTATTTATTACTTTGTTTCTATTACAAATTATTTTATTACCAATTGTGCGAAATAAAAATTTTGGCATTGTTTATATTTTACTTTACTTCGTAACATTAGATGGGTACTGAACAACTTTTTAATCAATCTGTAAAAAAATCGTTTCAAGATATTGAAATGCAAAATCGTACTGCGCAAGCTGCGAAAAAGCAGCAAATTGCCATGAACGAAGCATTGAAACAGTTTTCAGACTTAGAGTTAGCAAGAACCAGGGCTCAATTTATAAAATGGCGCGTTAACGAAAATTTAGATAAATATTTAATAGATTTTGAAGCCAACTTAATGCGCAAAGGAGGCAAAGTAATTTGGGCTGATGCTGCGCAAACTGCTCTTAACGAAATAGAATTAATAATTAAAAAAAATCAAGCTAAAAAAATTGTTAAATCAAAATCATCCATTTGTGCTGAAATTGGCTTGAACGAATTTGTAAGATCGAAAGGTTTTGAAATAATTGAAACCGATTTAGGCGATTTTATCATTGATGGATTCAATGAAAAACCTTTTCACAATGTATTACCTGCCATACATAAATCGAAAGAAGAAATTAATAACTTATTGAATCAAAAAATTAGTTCATCGCTCGATATTGAAATAAATGAATTGACCAATGATGTGAGAGAATTTATGAGAAGTAAATTTTTTAAAGCAGACATTGGAATAACAGGAGCCAATTTTTTAATAGCCGAAAATGGAATGGCTTGCATTACCGAAAATGAAGGAAATGCAAGGTTGACAAGTACCTTTGCAAAAACACATATTATAGTTGCAGGAATTGATAAAATGCTACCAACCTTGCAAGATGTTGATTTGTTTTTTTCTTTATTAAGTAGTTATGGAACTGGCCAAAAACTTACTGCTTATAATACCATAGTAGGACCAAAAAATATAGATGAACAAGACGGACCAACTGAATTTATTGTAATATTAGTTGATAATGGAAGAAGTAATACTTTAACTGCCCACGATCAACGTGAAGCTTTATCGTGTATAAAATGTGGTGCTTGTCATTTTGTTTGTCCGGTTTTTACACAAATAGGCGGTCACTCATATGGAAGTAATTATACTGGACCAATAGGTTTGGTTACTGAGCCTTTAGCGCAAGGTTTAAATTACTTAAGCAATGCCAGTACAAGCTGTGGAAATTGTAACAATGTTTGCCCGGTTAAAATTGATATTAGCAACCATATAATTAGAAATAGAAGAGACAATATAAACCAAGGAAACGAAAGTGCGGGAGAAAAACTAGCTTGGTATACGTGGACAAAAGCAATGATGAGTAGAAAAAATTTAAACCGATCGACAGGTATTAAAAATTTCACTTTTAAGCAGCTATATAAAAATTCGTGGGGAAATGAACGAGAATTTCCAAAAATAGAAGATAAATCGTTTAATGAACTTTGGCGAGAAAAAATGGGAGGCGTTTAAATACTTATTAATAAAACAAAAAAGCTCCAAATTTGGAGCTTTTTTGTTTGAGGTATCGATCAGATTCGAACTGATGTACAAGCTTTTGCAGAGCTTTGCCTAGCCGCTCGGCCACGATACCTAAATGCGATTAGGGTTGCAAATATATAAATAATATTTACTTAACTGAAAAAAAAGTGCAATCTGGTTTTCTTTTTCTTTAACCTTTTGACTTCCTTTATTATACAAAATAATTAACCTATTGGATGTTTTAATTAGTTTTCGAAAAATTCCTTACTTCTAATATTTCATGGTTTCTTAAATCAATTCCGTTTTTTAAACTTGAAGAAAGCATAACAATGTTTAAAGGCAAAACTCCTGTAAAAATATTTACAAGAGCATAAACATAAAAAGACGAATTATTTAAAAGTAATGAATAGTTTATTGCTCCAAAAGTAGCTAACCCAAATATTAAAACTGTTGAGCGAAGGTAAAATGATTTTCCTCTTTCTTCAATTGACAAAATTTCGTTGAAAGGTATTTCAATTGAACCGTTAAAGTAAAAATTTTTTAAATTAGCCATGGTAAGTTTAGCATTAAAAAATCCATCTACTTTGTATTGTTTAACAAAATTATTGTCCATTTTACTTAAAAAAGCATCGCTTAAAACCACATTGTAATTTTGATTAAGCATTACTTTTTTTGTTTTATTTGTTAAATAATTTCCTAAAAGTACATAGTTTTTACTTTGAGCAAATAAATTAATACTTACCAATGTTACAAGCAAAAGCAATACAATTTTTATACTTATTTTTTTATTTAATAATCTCATTTTTTTACTAAAATATATTACAATTTATACATTAAACTCAACGAAAAATTTAAATACACGTTATACCCAACTCCTTGTGATGGAGTGTAAGTTGACCCTTTTTCAATACCAGGAAGAACTGAAGTAAACGGAATTTTAGGATTAATTTTAAAACCTAAAATATAACCCACTCCATAATCAAGATTTGGTAAAAGTTTAAATTGAATATTCCCTTCATATTCCAATGCGTGGTTTATGTTTTTTTCTCTATATTCAACTATATACGATCCATATAATCTATCGTTGTTATTTATAATTATTTTATCAGTGCAGTTTGCATAACTGTAATTAACTATATGGTAAAAAGTATAATTTGGTTTTTTAAATTTTGAAAATACAATCCCTGTTTTAAAAAACAATGCACTAAAAGATTGTTCAAAAGTGAAATCGTTGTTTAAATTGCTGTAATAAGAATTGTTTAAGTAACTTCTTGTATTAACTACATTTTTTACTCCACTCCCAAATCCAGCCCTTACTGTATATGATATTCCAGAACTATTATCGTGAATATATGAAAATTCGAAAGGCATTAAGTCAACTAATCGGGCTTGAAAACCAACATAATTTTGGTTAATATTTGACTTTATTTGGCCAAAACCATTTAAAACCAATATTGAAAAAATAAGTGTAACAAGTTTCTTCATTTTTACGGAGTAATATTAATTAAATCGTACACATCGTAACCACCACCCCAACTATATTTAGAAATTTGAGTAGTTGATAAACTGATTCCAGAAAAAGTATGGGAAATTATTTGTGGGGTTATTGAAATATATTTTATCACTTCATCATTTTCGCATGTATTTGTTAAATAGGAATTATCTGTTTTTATATTTAAAACCAAAGTATCTTTATTGTTTTTTGTTTCAATATATAGCGTTGTAATTGTATTGTCCGAAATTAATAAATCAGTAGAATCAGACATAGGATTAAAAATTTTATCAGAACCTTTGTACGAAATTTTAACTATTGTATCCAATTTATCAGTTAAAACTAACTTTCTGTAATACTTAGTGTCATAATAATTATATGGATAACCACCATCGTAAGAACTGCAACAAGAGCCAAAAAACAGAAATAAAATTGTTATATATATTAACTTCATTTATATAATTTATTAAACAAATATATTATTCATTACAAATAAAACTAACTAAAAAAAACTTAAATTTAAATAAAATAAGTTTTAAAATATTATTATTAAGTTTGCAACTTAAATTTAAAAAATGAAAAAAATAATATTATTAGCAGCAACAGCATTAACAATAGCAGCTTGCGGTAACAGCAATACTCCAAAGCAAGAAGCTAATCCAACTGATAGTTCAAACATAAATAATGATACTTCATCACAGGCAAATACTTATGGTGCAACAATTACCGAAGATGGGGCAATTGCATTGAGTGATTTAAAAGCCGCAATGGGCGATAAAAAAGAATTAAATACCAAAATTACTGGTGAAGTAGAAGCAGTTTGTCAAAAAAAGGGATGTTGGATGAACATTAAAGGTACAAATGGCGAAATCATGCGTGTTACTTTTAAAGATTACAAATTTTTTATGCCAATGGATTGTTCGGGTAAAACTGCAATTGTAGAAGGAATTGCAAAAATTGAAGAAACAAGCATTGCCGACTTAAAAGAATTTGCAAAAGACGACAAACAAAGCAAAGAAGAAATTGCTGCAATTAAAGAACCAAAAGTAGAACTGGTTTTTGAAGCAAGTGGAGTAATTTTAAAATAAATTTTAACGAGCAGTATAAACAAAAATTATACTGCTTTTTTTTCCAATAAATATGAAAAAATTAATCTATTATATAACTGCATTTTTAATAATAATTGTATTTTTAAACTCATGCGTTAATAATAACAATTCTCAATCAGTAAAAAGCGAAGTTGACACCCTTAAAAATAATACCCAAAATCAAGTTTTAGACCCTCACCAACCTAAGCCAATGGCGTTGATGATGCGCTTAATGGCCGACAATGCCGACAGTATGAAAGCAAAACTAGCTAGAGGTGAAAGCTTAGATAGTTTGCAATTTCCTTTTATACGTTTTTACTTAGTACAAGCAACCGATGAAAGCGTAAAAGAACCACAATTTTACGAAAATGCAAAACAATATCAAGCTGCACACAACGCTATTTTTACTCACCCTAAAGAGCAAAAAAAATATTATAATTTAATGATTGGTAAATGCATTAGCTGCCACGAAAATTATTGCAGTGGTCCTTTAAAAAGAATTAGAAAAATGCCCATAATAGAATAAGGAATGAAAATTTTTATCTCAACATTTATATTAGTAATTTGTTCGTGCTCTATTTTAAAAAATAAAAACAATATGTTTTTAAATGGCAGTGTTACACAAGCCAAATTAGTAAATAATAAAAATTTTACTTGGTTCGATAACGAATATAAAAATTACCAACCCAATATGGAATTGGTTAATCAATTAAAACCTTTAAAAGAAGATTTAAAAGTACTAATAATTGCGGGCACTTGGTGTTCAGATACCCAAAGAGAATTGCCAAGGTTTTTTAAAATAGCAAATACAGTAGGAATACCAGAAAAAAACATAGAGATAATTATGGTAAATGAAAGCAAAATATGTGCATCGTTTAACATATCGGTTTTGGAGGTTACCAATGTGCCTACATTTATTTTTTTTAAAGATGGAAAAGAGCAAGGCCGAATTATTGAAAAACCCAAAGCTACTTTAGAAGAAGATATTTGTAACCTACTTAGTTTAATGTAATATGAAAGTAATAAATTTATTTTTATAAAAAATTTATAAAAAATTAAGAATAATAATACTTCAAATAATTTAAACTTATATATATTCGTTTATTGATAAAGTTAGTTTTACTTTATGTATTCAAACTAGCATATATGGTTAAAAAATTATACTTACTATTTTTCACTCTACTCACTTTTTATAAATTAAATGCACAAACTTGTACTATTATTCCAAGTTCAACATTGGTATGTTTGGGCAATGCTGTTAACTTTACAGCCACTTTTAACAGTGGACTAACTCCAAGTAGCTATGCTTGGAATTTTGGAAATACTGTTACCAGTTCTCAATCGAGTCCTACTTATAATTACCCTGCTACTGGAACTTTTACCCCTTCATTAAGAATTATTTTTACAAATGGCTCCCAATGTAACATTACTGGAACTCCAATAGTTGTAGTTGCATTGCCAATTGCCGATTTTAGAATTACAACAGCAACCACACAGTGTTTTAAAGGAAACTTGGTTTGTATTAAAGATTCATCGAGACCAGGACCCAGCAACAGCCCATTAAGTATTAGAACTTTTTTATGGGGCGATGGGGCTTTTGATGGAACTGCTTTAAGTAACAAAACTTTGTGCCACTCTTACACCAATATTAACGGAAGTACAAACTCATTGGTTATGGAAGTTACCGATAATAATGGTTGTATATCTCGTATAGAAAAAAACAATGCAATTACTATTTTAAGAAAAACTGATGCCATCAGTTTTACCACTCAATTTATTACTCAATGTAATATTACACCAGTAACTTTTTTAAATAGTTCAATCATGCCGAGGTCAAAAGTAAAGAAATTTGTTTGGGACTTTGGCGATGGTGAAGTAGATTCAAGTAGTTTAAATTGGCATAATTTTATTCATAATTACACAAAAGGAGGTACCTTTTCACCACGATTAATAGTTGCTGATTTAAATGATTGTAAAGATACTTTCAACCTACCAAACGGTGCTCAAAATGTAAAGCTCGATGATAAAATTACTATTACTTACACCGACAAATGTTTTAGTAAACAAGATTATTCTTTTTCGCTTCCGGGTTCAGCAGGTGCTGTTATTGCTTGGTCAATTTACGATTCAAAAGGAAAGCTTTTTGATAGTTTGGTTTACCCAACTTACGATCAAAACCCATCTAAAAAATTTGAGTGTGGTTTTTATAAAATCACTGCCTATGCTTTTATAGGAAATTGCAAAGTAAAACTCGATACCATTGTTGATGTATTTGGGCCAAATACCATTTTAACCAATCAAGATTCAAAGCCATTAAATGCTTATCAGTGTAGCCCAAAAGACACTGTTTATTTTAGAACTCCCCCACCTGAGGTTTCGTGTTTTTATAAAAATGTGCCTGAATGGTTTTGGGATTATGGCGATGGTTTTGCACCACCTTGTACTACAGATACAAAAAATGGAATTAATGTTGGTGTAAATTGTAGGTATAGTAAAGACAGTACTTTTGTTAAACATAAATACGATTCTACAAAGCCAAACTGTTATACTGTTATGTTAACTATAACCGATCCAATTAGAGGTTGTAGCGATGTAGATTCAACAACTATTGTTCTTTCAAAACCCGATGCAGGTCCTGATTTGCCCACAAGAAGAGGATTATATTACTACACATTGCCTCCAGGCCCAGCAGCACCTCCATTAGATTGTTACACCAGTACTTTTGTTTTTCAGTATGAACAAACATTGCCAAATTGCGGAAGAGAAAAGGCATGGATAAACTTAGATTCTGCTGCAGGAAAAAACAATTGGGATTCCCTTAATCCCCAAAAAAACTTTTACATAAGTAGGTATTCAAACACCGCTGATCCAAAAGGATGGGTAACTGTTGGCTTAATAATAAAAAATGGCGATTGTTACGATACAGCATGGTATCATAATATGTTTCAATTAATTAAAATTAAACCTCAATTTAATACAAAAGTTGAAGGCACTTGCCCTCCTTATAAAGTTACAATTAGTTTAAGAGACTCCATTCAAGACAGCTTAGTAATTGCTCGTATTAACTTTAATGGAGTTGATAGTATTCAAAATTTTTCAATTACCGATTCTATAATTAATCAAAAATCATACTCATTTACTTCAATGGGTATTAAAAATTTAAGGGTAACTTTAACCAATAGAAAAGGTTGTTCTCAATCATACGACACCACCATTTACTTAGGTTATTACAGTATGATAAATGATTTTCCAAATTTTAAAAATACATTTTGTTTGGGTGATTCAGTTCCCTTTACTGAAATTGTAGATTACTATGGTAAGTTAACTAACAATTGGAAAAACCCAAGCAGAGCTATTGCCAATAAAGAAAAACTGTGGTGGAATTTTGGTGATACAAATTGGTTTAGAGAAGTGGGAAGTTCACCAAAATATAAATTTAAAAATGTAGGTAACTATGAAATAAAATTAGCCTCTCAAGATAGTAGTGGTTGCAGAGATACTGTTACTTTTAAAAACATAGTTAAAATAGTAGATGTGAAGGCAGGTATAGGCCCAATAACTGCAAACTTATTGTGTGCTCCTAAAATTATTCCATTTATCGATAAATCTATTTCTATCGATTCATCTGCATATTATGGAAATCCTAAATACGATTCAATTATAAATTGGCAATGGGATTTTGGCGATTTAAAAGAACTTAGTTCGTTAAAAAATCCAATACACGATTATACCGAAAATGGATTATTTAATGTTGTTCATAAAGTTACCACTGCAATTGGTTGTGTTGATAGCATCATTTTACCAATAAATATTAGAGGACCAAAGCCTAAATATTCGTTTTCGAGTGGAGATACAATTGGCTGTACTCCCGTAAAATTAAAAGTAGCAAACACCACTGGAACTCAACTTAAAAGTTGGCAATGGACTATTGATGGTCCTGAAAATTTTGTGGTTTCAACCGACAAAGATACAACAACAGGCTTTTCTTTAGTAAAAGCAGGAAGATACCGAATTTTATTGCTAGGAACTGATTCATTAATCAATGAAGTTACAGGCCAAGTTGTTTATTGTACCTCAGTTTTCCCTGATACATTAAACCCAAAAGCTAGACCAATTTTTGTAACTGTTTTTGATAAACCTTTGGTTAATTTATTTGGCCCTGATACTGTTTGTGCCAACGAAATATTTACTATAAAAGCCAAAGCCGACACCATGTACAATAAGTTTGTGTGGCAAACAAATACAGGATTTAGTTCGGGTATAAAACCCAATACCGATACTTTATTTAACTACAGTTTTAAAGATTCGGGCAGTTATTACATTCGTTTAATTCCTACTCCAAAAATTAACTTAGCATGCATCGATACTCCTTACCACAACATTTATGTTAGAAATGTAAAAGCCAATTTCGATATTGATAATTCAAAATCGCCCAATTATTCATTTATCAATAAATCAATCAGTGCGGTGCAATACCAATGGAATTTTGGGCAGCCAAGTTCAGGTATAAACAATGTTTCAAACCTTAAAAATCCAAGCCACGATTATAAAAGTTTGGATGATAGTTTTAAAGTTTGTTTGGTAGTTAAAAACGAAACCGAATGTTTTGATACCCTATGTAAAATGATTCCACCCACTGCGCGATTAATAAATATTCCAAATGTATTTACACCTAATGGCGATGGCATTAACGATGCTTTCGATATTTCAATAGTTGGCCAAACTTTATACGATTTAAAAATATATAACCGTTGGGGAGGTAAAGTTTTTGAAGGAACCAAAGATGGTAAAAACAATGATGGTATTAACTGGAATGGCACAACTTACAACGAAGGCAGCGAAAATGGAGAAGGAGTATATTACTATATTTTTAAATACAAATTTGCCGAAGGCGAAAAATCGGTGCATGGTTCAATAACTTTAATAAGGAATTAGTTAATGACAAACGAAGAAATAGCTTACAAATGGTTCAAAGCTTTTAATGAACATAACTTAGAAAATTTATTGGAATTATACAGCGAAACTGCAAAACATTATAGTCCAAAACGCCAACTATCCGTAGTCTGAAGCCAAGCCAAAGCAGGGAGACTACGGATTTAAAATGAAAAAAGAGTTTCCAAACTCGTTTGTAAAAGCCCGTGTCGGAGACACTACAATTCATTTAAAATCCTTAGAGCGCTTCGCTAACTCTAAGGATAGTTGAGAACATAACTTAGAAAATTTATTGGAATTATACAGCGAAACTGCAAAACATTATAGTCCAAAACTAAAAATTAAGCACCCTGAAACCAATGGATTTATAGAAGGAAAATCTCAATTAAGAACTTGGTGGAACGATGCTTTTATTAATATTCCCACTTTACATTATTCCGTTACCAATTTAATTGCAAATAACGAAATGGTTTTTATGGAATACATAAGAAAAGTAGCTGGTGAACTAGACCTTAATGTGGGTGAAGTTTTGCATATTAAAGAAGGTAAAATAATATCGTCAAAAGTTTACCACGGATAGGTTTTTAAAAATAAAAATTGCTTTTTTGTATTAATGATATTTAGAAATAAAAATATTTATATTCTATGTGTATTTTTAATATTAATACTCAGTAGTTGCCAAAGGCGCTATTGGTACAGAGATTTTGTTTGGTCATCGGCAAAAAACGATGAGTTGGCAAATATTAAAATTGTGAATGAAACACCACAGCTATTAGATGCTGAATTTGAAAAAGAAATATTGAAAGCATGTAGCAAACAACTTTTAAAAAAAGGATTTAGAGTAACAGAAAAAAAAGCGCCTTTTGAATTTATTTTAACTATGAAAGTAGAAGCCTACACGGTAAGTGGTTTGGCGCATTATGGAGGATTAACAACCATACTTTATCCTTATTATAACAAAGAAGTAAAAGCTATTTTATTCGATTGTAGTATGAGCCAAAGTAAAAAAGATTTGGTATGGAAAGTTTGGGAAAACAACAACGATTTATACTTTTTTAGCCGACCAAAACGCGATTTAAGACGAAGTATAAGTATGGTTAAATATTTAATAAGAAGCGCCAAACAAAAATGAAAAAACTACTATTATTTTTATTCATATTTTCAAACTCATTAATTGCAATTGGCCAAAATGAAAAGCTATTCAAAAAGGTTCAAAAAAATATGAATTCCATTCGTTCAGGAAAATATAGTTTAACAAAAACCTATTCTTACTCCGATGCTACTTTACCAAAAAAGGAACTATATGGAATTGAATTTAGTTTATACAATAAAACAACTATTTGTTTGGTAAATGATATTTTAAAAAATGAACTAGTAATTTTTGATACTTCCATTTGGGTAAGTGTTTATAATTATAACGATTCCACTTTAAAAAAGCAACTGCGGTATAACCCTAATTTTGAATTGTTATACGCTTATTTACAACCTAAAGCCTTTATTATTTATCCCTCTTATTTTAAAAAACCTTACACAACAGAAACAAAAAATAACATTGTAGTAACTGATACTTTTAACAACTATTCTTTCCTCAATTTAAAAAACAAATTTGAATATTTTGAAATAGATAAAAATACATTTTTTATTAAAAAATATAGCCATTTTAAAGAGTTAAGTACAGATGATGATCCAATAACAATTGAATTTGCAGAAGAAGAAGTAAGTGAAATTAAAACAAACCACTTATTACCAAACTTATTTTTACTAAAAATAGCTGAAACAGTTAGGCAATTGCCAATTAAAAAAACAGTTTTTATTGATTATGAAAACATTCAACAATCAACTGTTAAGTAAAACTATCCCAATATTATACCTTTTATCCTTTAGCTTTTTCGTTTGAACAAATAGTTAGGCGAATATTTTATTAATAAATACCTTTACCCCGAAATAAATAATTATCGATATATGAAGCAGTTTTTCAAATTTATGTTTGCCAGCATGTTAGGGTTTATAATCAGTGGCGTTTTATTATTTTTTATTCTTATTGGAATATTTGCCGGTATAGCATCAAAAGCCGAGAAAAAAGAAACTAAAGTAGAAAGCAATTCTATTTTAAAACTTAACCTAAACTATGCTATTCCTGAAAGAACTAGCAATAATTCATTTAAAAACTTCAACTTTCAAACATTTGAAAGTAAAAACGAAACTGGTTTAGATGAAATATTAGAAAGTATAAGTAAAGCAGCATCTGACGAAAACATAAAAGGTATTTACCTTGAAATGGGAATAAATATGAACAGTTTTGCTACTGTTGAAGAAATTAGAAACGAACTTATTCTATTTAAAAAATCTAATAAATTTATTGTGGCTTATGGCGAATTAGCTGATCAAAAATCGTATTACTTAAGTTCTGTTGCCGATAAAATTTATTTAAATCCAGCAGGCGAATTGGTTTTAAACGGTTTATCTACTAGCGTTATGTATTTAAAAAATATGTTCCAAAAAATAGGTGTAACTCCTGAGTTAATTCGTCATGGTAAATTTAAATCGGCAGGCGAACCTTTAATTGCTGATAAAATGAGTGATGCCAACAGAGAACAAATTGCATCTTACCTTGGTAGTTTGTATAATACTATGGTTGGTGGCATTGCAACTGCTCGCAAAAAACAGATAACTGAAATTGAAAATATCATCAATCAATTACAAATTCAACATCCTGAAGATGCAGTAAAAATTGGTATTGCCGATGGATTAAAGTATGATGATGAAATGGAAATGGAGCTAAAAAAGTTAACCAATACCGATGCTTCTAGTAAATTAAATTTTATAAGTTTAGGAAAATACAGTAACAGTCCAAAAACCAACATATCGACTAGTGAAGATAAAATAGCTGTTATTTATTGCGATGGAGAAATAGTAAGTGGTGAAAGTGGAGAAGACAATATGGGAAGCGAAACCATTGCTAAAGCCATTAAAAAAGTAAGACTGGACGATAAGTACAAAGCAATTGTTTTACGTATTAACTCACCTGGAGGAAGTGCAATGGCAAGTGATGTAATTTGGAGAGAAGTAGTATTGGCTAAAAAAGCAAAACCAGTAATTGTAAGTATGGGAAGTGTTGCCGCAAGTGGTGGTTACTACATTGCTGCTCCTGCCGATGTAATTGTTGCAGAACCTAATACTATTACAGGTTCAATAGGTGTTTTTGGTTTAATGGTTAACGCAAAAGAATTATTGAATAATAAATTAGGTGTAAATGTTGAAACAGTAAAATTTGGCGAATATGCCGATTTAGGTTCAATTGATAGACCTTTAACTGTTGCTGAAAGAGCCATTATTCAAAAAGGAGTTGATAGAATTTATGAAGATTTTATAAGCAAAGTTGCCGAAGGACGTAAACTTACAAAACAACAAGTAGACAGCATAGCGCAAGGAAGAGTTTGGGCTGCTAAAGATGCAAAAAAAATAGGGTTGGTGGATGAGTTTGGTGGAATAACAAAAGCAATAGAAATTGCTAAGAAAAAAGCAAAATTATCAGATTGCAGAATTATTAATTTTCCAGAATTAAAAGATCCTATTCAAACTCTATTAAGCGACATGTCGGGCGAAGCAAGTATGTTTTTTGCAAAACAAAACTTAACTACCGAACAATTTAAATTGTACAACGAACTAAATAAAATTATGCATTACAGAGGCATTCAAGCCCGCATGAGTTTTGATGTAAACGTGCAGTAGATTTTTGATAGCTGAGTTGAGAAATGAGGATTGGGAAATAAAAACAAAAATCGTCACCTAGTAGGCATCTTCTTTCCTTAAGCAACCAACATTGAATTCAATTATAGCTTACAATTGAACTTTATAAATTGTATAATAAAACCAAAAATATAAAAAAAAAGAACACAATTAACTCATAATTTTCATAAAAAAATCCTGATTAAATTGCTTCAATCAGGATTAAATTTTTTATCTGTTTCCGTAACGTTTTGAGCTGCCATTACTAGGTTTGGCTTGACTTGAACTACTTCTAGGCTTATCATTTCTTGGAGCCCTGCCTCTTGGTTGTTCTTTTGGCTTTATTTCAAAATCTTCCATTGGGTAATCGTGATTATCAATAACTGGAATGCTAATGTTTATTAATTTTTGAATGTCTTTTAAATATGCTTTTTCTTCAAAATCGCAAAACGAAAGCGCAATACCATTGGCTCCAGCCCTACCTGTTCTACCTATTCTATGCACATATGATTCAGGTACATTTGGCAAATCGTAATTAATAACATGGGTCAAATCATCAATATCAATTCCACGAGCAGCAATATCTGTTGCTACCAATGCCCTAATTACATTATCTTTAAAATCACCTAAAGCTTTTTGTCTTGCATTTTGCGATTTATTGCCATGAATAGCAGCAGATTTAATACCTGCTTTTGCTAACTCTTTCGATATTTTATCGGCCACATGTTTGGTTCTGGTAAATACCAATGCCGATTTAATGGTGGCATCTTTTAAAATATCTACCAATAAATTGCGCTTGTTATTTTTATCTACAAAATAAATGGCTTGCTTAATGGTTTCCGCAGTTGACGAAACTGGAGTAACTTCTACTTTTTCGGGTTTATGTAAAATGGTATTAGCCAATTTAGTAATTTCAGGAGGCATGGTAGCCGAAAAGAAAAGTGTTTGGCGTTTAAAAGGTAATTTGGCAATTACTTTTTTTACATCATTCACAAATCCCATGTCAAGCATACGGTCAGCTTCATCAAGCACAAAAACCTCTAATGTTCTTAAGTCAACATATCCTTGGTTCATTAAGTCTAATAAACGACCTGGAGTAGCTATTAAAATATCAATTCCTCTGCGCAAAGCATCGGTTTGTGGTTTTTGACCTACACCACCAAATATTACAGTACTTGTAATGCCAGTGTAGCGGCCATAAGCTTTAAAGCTTTCTTCTATTTGTATGGCAAGCTCGCGAGTTGGGGTTAAAACCAACGCTTTTATTTTTTTAAATCCTTTTTCATTGCTTTTAGTTTTGTATAAATTTTGTAACATAGGAATGGCAAAAGCTGCAGTTTTTCCTGTTCCTGTTTGGGCACAGCCCAATAAATCTATTTTATTTAATACTATAGGAATTGCTTGTTGTTGGATTGGGGTTGGGGTTTCGTAACCCTCGTCAGTTAAGGCCCTTAAAATGGGGTCTATTAACTGTAATTCAGTAAATTTCATTAATTAATTTTATTGTATGTAATACTTTTTAAAAATGATATAAATGTGGAGAAGTACGATTTTTTATTCATTAAAAGTATGCAAATGTAAGCCATTTAAGGCATTAACCTAATTTTATTATTTTTAAGTGGGTATCTGAACTATGATTTTTTTGATTGAATTGATTTATTTGACCAATCACATTTGAATTGAATCTGATTAATCAAATGTCAAAGATCACAGTTTAGACTTATATTTTTTGTTGTTCATTCTTTTAAAATTCAAGCTCATTTCCCCAAAATTAATATGTAAACCAATTTCTAAATTATAGGCTTCTAAATAATTAATTGCTTGCGCAAAATGTACATCTTCCAATTTTGAAATAGCCTTTAATTCAACAGAAATAACACCTTCTATTAAAAAATCTACTCGTCTAGTACCTATTTGTTCTTCCCTATAAAATATGGGCATTTCAAATTCTCTTGCAAAAGAAATTCCTGCCATTCGCATTTCTATTTCTAGTGCCCTTTGGTATATTACTTCTTGAAAACCATTACCAAGGGTCTTATGAACTGTCATTGCACTACCTATTATTTTGGCAGTTAATGCTGAATATTTGTATTCCTCTTTAATCATATGACATACTTACTCAATTCAAAAAAACCTAAATTTTATTCTTTTTACTTTTACTCAAATATTGACACAATTATATAGATTTCCATTAGATATTAAACAATTCGTTTTTTTAATAAATTAACAATTTAGTTCAATTCCAGGTTGAGATTATGATAGATACCACCTCATAATCATAAACTTTCAATAAAATCAAATAAATCATAGTTCAGATTATTTCATTATCAATAAGGCATCCGCATAATTTGTCCTTTATTATAATTATCGTGGGTGGGTCCGTCTTTTTTGATAATTGTAGGTCCACAGGTAATTATAAAAACGCAATTTTTGTTTTCTTGAAGTTCAATTTTCTTAAAAGCTATACAAAGAGAATCTATTTTAAAATCTTCATAAATTTTTTTATGGTAGCCTGTAAATATAACTGTTAGATTATATCTTTTACTTTTTAAACTATTAAAAACAATTTCACCATCATTATCTGAATATTTCGCTTTGATTAACCCTTTTGCTTCCAATTTTACAATTGCATATTCAATTGGCTTTTTAGTTTTTGCATCAATTACCTTTATCTCCAATTTTCCATATTTTATGGTATCTGTTTGGGCAAATAAATTTAGCCCAAAAAGTAGGAATAAAAAGAGTAATATATACTTTCCAATTCCCATTCTATTTACCAATAATATTATAATTTTCTTCTATTCCAGCAACTCTTACTCCATCAATATAATAGGCAGTGTTTTCTGGACGGGAACCTTTTATGCTTGGTGTTTCAACATTTCGTGAATCCACTCCACGAACATAAGCAGCTATGGCATTTGGGTTTTGGTTTGGCGCTTTATTAATATAAGTAATACTTGGAGGTACAAAATTAGGTATTATATTTCCATAACTTGTATTTGTATAAAAATGACAATTACTTGAATAATATAGATTCCCTAAAATTTTATTTTTAATTATTAAATTAGAAGTGTAAATAATAATTAATGTATCGTACTCACTCCGCAAATTTTCTTTTTTAAAACTCATACGATAATTTCCCAAAGGTATTTGAGTAAAGGTATAATTTCCATTGGAATCAGTATGTGTTTGATATATATTTTTACTGTTGTAAATGGTTACTGAAACATCTCCAATGCTATCAAAAAAGTTATTGAAAACAGTCCCTTTAACTTCACTAAACACCAATTTGTTGTTTTGAGCATATGCAGAAGAAAAAAACAACGCGAACATTAAACTAAGTACAATACAATTTTTCATAATTACTAAAATTAAATGGTTATAAAATTATTTGATATACTTTGAAGTCAACACCATTTAAAATAAAGTTGTATGAAAAAATTTATTTATAAAAAAACAGCTATTTCGTTTATCTCTTTTCTTTTTATATCAGGTACCATTGTTTCAGCTAAAGGGTAACCAATTGGTATTAATAAATAAGGTTTTTCGTTTTCGGGTCTGTTTAGTAATTTACTCAAAAAATTCATTGGACTTGGTGTATGTGTTAATGCTACAAGCCCACAATAATGGATGGCTTCAATTAAAAAACCACAGGCTATTCCAACCGATTCACTTACATAATAATTATTCTTTTTTTGGTTGTTTTTAAATTCGTATGAACGTTTAAAAACAATAATTAAAGCTGGAGCAATTTCTAAAAAAGGCTTTTGCCAATCGGTTCCTAATGGTGCTAAATCTTCTAGCCAACCTGGTGGCATGCGACTATTGTAACTTTCATATTCTTCTTTTTCGGCAGCTTCTCTAATTTGCTTTTTTAAATCGGCATTTGTAACCACACAAAAGGTCCAAGGTTGCTTATGAGCGCCCGATGGGGCAGTTGATGCGCTCAATAATATATTTTGTATTACTTCATCTGGAATTAATTTTGATGAAAACTCACGTACAGTTCTGCGGTTATCGTAATGCGCCAAATGAGCTTTACTTCTATTTAACGTTTCTTCTTCGGAATAAGATGTTTTGCTGTATTTAATAAATGGATATTTTTTCATTTTAACTCATCGTTAACGTTAACTGTTTTTAGCTTCATTTCTTTTGGTTTTAACTTCGATTTTTATTTCATCAATAGCAATTTCTGAATTGCTATTTTTTTAACATCAAAATATTCCAATAAAAATTATTTACATTGATAACTAACCCCATTTTTATCAACATCTAAAACAGTTACTTTGCCATATTTATAACTTGCCCCTAATTGTTTTTCTGAAATAAGTTGTTTTTCGTTAAGTTGTTTAATAACACTTGCATCTTTTGCAATAATTCGGGCAATTATATTGCTATTCCCTATTTCATAATTATAAAATCCAAAAGGTTTAATTTCTAAATATTCTAAATTGCAATTAAATTGACCATTACCAAAACCACTATTTTTATATTTTACAGGCAGGTTTATGTATGTGTCTAATAGGTAGGCATCTCTTTTTATCAAACTATAAACTATTATGTGTTTGGTGGAATCGTAAGTGCCCTTTTTAAGATTAAAAAAAGCGTCAACTTCCTTTGCAGAAAAAAGGTCATTAATTAAAACAATCGCTTCATGCGAGTTTATATAATTTCTGCTGTAATATTGATAAATCTTATTAGATAAGAAAATGAGTATCACTACAACTACTAGGAAAATAAATATTTTTTTCATTTGGTTAATTTATGTTTAAAGGTAAATAATATTTTTAAGTACTAAAGTTCTTGTTAATATGGCTTCGCTAAAATACCAACAAGGACTGAATTTTATTTAAATATTGAAACTAAAACGTTGGTATCGATTACGATTTTTAGCACCGTTACTAAAGGCTTTAACTTCTTTAGTAATTCTTCCATTGTCATTTCTGAAAGTTCATGTTTTCGGCACCCTCAACAGTTTTTATCAAGTTTTGACGCGATAATTCAAAACTTACCAAATCAATTATTTCGGTAAAAATTAGCTTTTCTTTTTAAACCAAATTTATCAAATTCAATGTCAGAAATTGATACATTAAGTGTTTTCATAACTATTTATTAATTCAAATATAAAAATATTTACTTAAAAATCTTATCTACCAGTTTTAATCGTTAATCATTAACTTCACTTCTTTTTCAATAGCTTTTACATCCAAATCTTCCATGCACTTAAAATGTTTTTTGGGGCAGCTATTAAACCCAATTTTACTACATGGCCTGCAATTAATATTAATGTTTTCAAACATTGTTTGTTTTACCTGGCTATTACCATAATAAGGATACATGCCAAATGCTGGTGTAGTATTTCCCCAAAGCGAAATAATACGTTTTTGAAATGCGGCTCCTATATGCATTAATCCAGTATCGTTGGTAATTAGTAACTGCCCTTTTTTTACCACGTAAGCCGATTGATGCAAACTTAATTTACCACATAAATTAACTACATTTCCATTGGTTTTGCTTGTTATTTCATTGCCATTTGTTTCATCGTCTTTTCCTCCTAAAAGGTAAATAGGTACGTTTATTTTATTACAAATTTCAATTACTTTATGAATAGGAAAACGCTTGGTAAAATGCTGCGCACCAATTGCCCAAGCAATATATGGTTTGTCTAAATCTATTGGATAATCGAATTTAAAGTGAGTTGGTAAGAAATAATCTAATCCTTTGCCATCATTGGTTATTCCAAGTTTTTCGGCTGGTTTAAAATACCTTTCTACTATATGTATATTGGGCATTTTATTTGTTTTAAAATTTACAAATAAAAATTTTTCAATGTTCAATTTAGGAAAAGAATATGCTTTTACTCCAAGTGCTTTTTTAAATATAAATGTGCGAATATTATTATGTAAATCAATTACCAAATCAAAGTTTTCTGCTTGCAATTCTTTTGCTTTAGCTATTAAACTTATATCTAAAACATGTACTTTATTTATAAATGGATTTGTATTTAAAATACTTTCGAAATTGGGTTTTGTTAAATAATGTATTTCAGCATTTAGTTGTAGTTTTAAACACCTAATAACTGGTGTTGTTAAAACAATATCGCCAATGGAACTAAAACGGATGATTAATATTTTCATTCAGGCACAATATTAATCTTTATACAAAACATATTTTTTTCGAATACTTTTAAAATTATCCAAATCGGCTTGCCAAGTTTTTTCAATTTCTGCTGCTGAAAGCCCAGCAATTATTTGCTTTCGCAACAAATCTGACCCTGCCAGTTTATCGAAAAAAGGATTAAAAAAAGGCGTTGAATCATTGTATATTTTATAAAAATCTATTACCCATTTTAAATTAAGTTTATTTATACTTTTAGCTTCGTTACTTAGTAAAAATCCTTTACACAGTTGGTTTTTAAATGGAGGATTATCGGCTACCCCAGGAATAGATGTAGGAGTAAATAAATAATCGCCAATGGTACAGTTGGAAAATCCAATACACTCAAAAGGTTTTTCGGTTCCTCTGCCCAAACTAATATTTGTTCCCTCAAAAAAACACAAACTAGCATACAACCTAATGGCATTATAAGTTTTTAAATTAGGTGAGGGAAAAACAGGAGGCATATACTCACTTTTATGGGTGTAGTTTTGCATTTTAACCACTATTAATTTACACTTTACTTTGTTCTTTAACCATGCTTGTCCATTAATCATTAGTGCATATTCGCCCATTGTCATTCCATGTAAAACGGGTATAGGGTGCATGCCTACAAACGATTTATAGTTGGTATCCAACACTGGCCCATCAATAATATCACCATTCGGATTTGGTCTATCTAAAACAATGAGCGTTTTTTTTGTCTCGGCCATAGCTTCCATTACATAGTGCAAAGTGCTTATGTAAGTGTAAAATCGAGCGCCTACATCTTGCAAATCAAACAATATTACATCTACATTTTTTAATTGTGCTGCTGTTGGTTTTTTATTATTTCCATAAAGCGAAATAATGGGTAATCCTGTTTTTTTATCAATGCTACTTTTTATTTTTTCACCTGCAGAAAAGTTACCGCGTAAGCCATGTTCGGGTGAAAAAAGAGTAGTTACATTTACTTTTAAACCAATTAAAGTATCAACTAAATGAGTATTGTTTATTAAACTACTTTGGTTTACTACTAGCCCTATTTTTTTATTTTTAAGTAATGGTAAATAGTTGTTTAACCTAGTCGAACCTAAAATTATTTGTGCATTTACGTTTAATGTAAGAAACCAACATGCAAAAAAATACATGCTTATTTTAAACTGCCAAAAACTAAATTGAATTGGCTTATATTTGAACTTTCCTTTATTCATTTCTGTTGCAATTAAGTTTTTTTATATCAAAACGTTTAAGCCAAAGTAAACAAACATCATTTAGTAAATTGATTGTTCGTATTGCTACATTGGCGGTGGCCATTAGTGTTACTGTTATGTTGTTATCTATTGGTATTTCTAGGGGTTACAAGGAGCAAGTAAGTCAAAAATTGTCTGAATTTCAATCGCATATTGTAATTAGTAATTTAGACCAAAATCAATCATATCAAAGCTTACCCATTGAAACCAATACAGATTTAGAACAATTTATTAAACCAGATAACGGATTTACTCATTTTCAAAAATATGGAATTAAAGCTGGAATTATTAAAACCAATGACGATTTTCAAGGCATAGTTTTAAAAGGAGTTGATAAACAATTTGATTTTAACTATTTAAAAAAAAATTTAATAGCAGGAAATATTCCCCTATTTGATTCATTAAAAACATCAAACGAAATATTAATTTCATCGTCATTGGCATTAAAATTAGGCTTTAAGCTAAATAGCGATGTGTTTGTTTATTTTATTCAGGACCCACCAAGGGTAAGGAAATTTAAAGTTTGTGGCATTTTTGATACCAACCTTGGCGAGTTAGATGATTTGTTTGCCATTGTTGATTTAAAGCAAATTCAAAAATTAAACGGCTGGCCTACTAATTACTTTACCGGTTACGAAGTTTTTATAAATAATTTTGATTCCTTGGCAGCAAAAGTTGATTTACTAGCAACTGTTACTCCTTATACTTTAGGCATATCGCCCATTAATGAAATTTATCCAGAACTATTTAACTGGTTAAATATGTTGGATGTAAATGTTTTAATTATTTTAATTTTAATGGCTGCGGTAGCAATTATTAATATGGTTACTGCATTATTAATTTTAATAGTGGAACGAAGCAATATGATAGGCATGTTAAAATCGTTGGGTTTAAACAATAAGAATATTATTAAAATTTTTATGAATTTAGCTTCATTTATTATTTTTAGAGGCTTATTAATTGGCAATTTAATGGCATTAGGAATTGGATTCATTCAGCAATATTTTGGCATAATAAAGCTTTCGGAAAAAGATTATTATGTAAGTGAAGTTCCTGTTTCTTTTCACCTTTCCGATTTTGTTTTAATTAATGTATCGTGCTTTATTATTTGCTTTATTTTGTTGCTTTTGCCTGCAAATATTATTAGCAAAATAAGTCCAGTAAAGTCAATTCGCTTTGATTAATTTTATTACAATTAAACACTAATTTTTTACGATATTTGCCGCAATGAATAATCCATTAGTTAGCATTATAACTCCAAGTTTTAACCAAGCTCAATTTTTGGAACAGACTATCCTATCAGTAATAAATCAAACTTACAAAAACATTGAATATTTTGTAATGGATGGTGGTTCAAACGATGGAAGCTTAGAAATTATTAAAAAATACGATGCAAACATTAATTATTGGCAAAGTAAAGCAGATTTAGGACAAGTAGATGCCATAAACCAAGCTTTTAAAATGTGCAAAGGCGAAATTATTTGTTTTATTAATTCAGACGATATTTTAATGCCCAATGCAGTGCAAACAGCTGTAACTTGTTTTGAAATAAACAACGAAATTGGTTTAGTGCATGGCAATTGTTCCACCATAGATGAAAACGGAAACGAAATAAAACCTAAAGTTGGTAACCCTGTAAAATTTAAAGAATTATTAAATATTGGTATGTTGCCTAGTATTTTTCAACCGTCTTGTTTTTTTAATAAAAGTCAAATTAAACGCGATTTCTTCTTAGATCCTCGTTTTAATTATGCTTTTGATTATGAATTGATTTTACATTTAGTAAAAAATTCGATAAGCTTTTATACTAATATGCACATGGCTGCTTATCGCATACATTCAAAAGCCAAAAGCCAAAATATAAATGCTGCATTTAAAGAAAAACTTCAAGTACAATTAATGTATATGAAAGGAGTTAACTTAAAATGGGTTTGGCGAAAACTTAAAACTATTTTTAGTAAAAAATAATGTTTGGTTTTATTAAAAAATTAATACCAAATAGTGTTAAATATCCGTTTTACTATTTGATTAAAGCACCTCAACGCTCCATTGCACCTTATAGTATTTATTTCGACTTAAAAGGAATTGCGATTTATATTTGGTATAGCTTGTTTCCATTTAAAAAACTAAAGCCCATTACTATTTGCACAGGCATTTATAACAGAAGCGAAAATTATCTAACACATTTATTACTAAGTATAAACGAAGCCAAACACCAACATTTAATAACATTATCGGTTTACGATTGCAACTCGAATGATGTTGAAAATTTAGAAAATGAAATAAAAAAATACTGGAAAGGGAAACTTATTTTTAATAAAGAAAGCATAAAATTTAGCCGTTCATACACGTTTAACAAGGCAGTAAATCAAAGCCAAACCAATTTGATATTTATTTGCGATGCCGATTTATCTCTACCAAAAAACATTGTAAAATCAGTTAATTTTTTTACTGCAAAAAATAGAGTTTGGTATCCTGTTTTTTTCTTTTTGTATAATAATAAACCACCAGTTATTGCCAAGCAAAATGGAGAGTGGGAACAATTTGGAAGCAAAGGAATGTTAAGCTGTTTAAAACAAGATTGGGCTAAAATTGGCGGTTTAAATGAAACCTATACCACTTGGGGAAATGAAGACACAGAACTTTGGGAACGCTTTCATAAAAGTGGTTTTACTATTGTTAGAAATAGAGCAAACATACTTCACCATTGGCACAGCAGCCATAACCCAAAATATAAGTTTATGAATTAAAGCAAAAAAAAAACATCTTTTTTGAAGATGCTTTTTTAAATTCTTGTTAAACCTTATTTTACTCTTTCCGAGTATGATTCAGTTCTTAAATCAACTTTTATTTTTTCGCCTACATTTACAAATAAAGGAACCATTATTTCAGCTCCAGTGTCTAATGTTGCGGGTTTTAATGTATTGGTTGCGGTATCGCCTTTTACGCCAGGTTCGGTATAAGTTATTTCGTATATTCCAAAATTAGGTGGTTCCACTCCTATTACCGAATCGCTTTCAAAAGCTACTTTTAAAATCATTTCTTCTTTTAAAAATTTGGCTGTACTTCCTATAGTACTTTCCTCTACATAAATCTGATCAAATGTTTCAGGATCCATCAATACCATGCTGTTTCCATCTTTATACAAATATTGCATTTCTTTATGTTCTACACGCATCATCTCTACGCTTTCGCCTGCTCTTAAACGTTGTTCAATTTGTTTTCCGCTTTTTACATTGCGCAAAACTACTTGATAAAACGCACGTAAATTTCCTGGTGTGCGGTGTTGGTATTCCATTACTTGGCATAATTCGCCATTGTATTTTATAAAACAACCTTTAAATAAATCGCCTGTACTTGCCATTGTTTATTATATTTTTTTATTATTAATTTTTTTAAGAAGCGCGAAAATACATTTTAGTTTGTAGTTTACAATAGTTAAAGCCAAACTATAAATCGCTATAAAATTGTATTTGTTGTACAAAGTGTTTCCAAACCACACTTTTACTATAAATTCCATGTATGTGTTTGTTTTTAATTTGAGATTGTACTTTTCTACGCAATTTTACCCAATTAAAAAAATGCTTAGCAAACTGAAAATGTGCTTTGTGAATGGCCAAACTGTGTTTTGGAAATCCGTTTATTAAGAAAAAAACAGAACTTAATAAGTCTAAAAAATGCCTAAAAGGTATAAGCCACAATGCTTGGTAAAAAGGTAAATTTTTAAGCATCATAATCAATGAGTTTCTAAAATTTAAAAACGTTTTTTTATCGCTTAATTTACTCAATGTTCCTCCACCCAAATGGTAAACATGGCTTTGTGGTACCGTTATAATTTTATAACCTAACAATTGTAAACGCCAACACAAGTCTACTTCTTCCATGTGCGCAAAAAAGTTGGCATCAAAACCTTCGGCTTCGTGAAATGCTTTTGCTTTTATAAATAAACATGCACCAGTTGCCCAAAAAACTTCTGTTATTTCATTGTACTGATTTTTGTCTTCTTCACAATTTTCAAAAAGCCTTCCTTTACAAAATACGTAACCAAATTTATCAATAAAACCTCCTGCAGCACCAGCGTATTCAAAAAAGCTTATATTGTTGTACTGCAACATTTTGGGTTGCGCAGCCACAATTCTGTCATCCGTTTCCATGGCTTCTATTACAGGTAAAATCCAGTTTTCAGTAACTTCAATATCGTTGTTTAGCAATACATAATAATCTGCATCTACATGTTTTAAAGCTTGATTATAACCACCTGCATAGCCATAATTATAACCATTTTGTACTACTTTTATTTGAGGATAATTTTCTTCAATAAATTTAACCGAATCGTCACTTGAATGATTATCGGCCAATACAATTTCCAAATTAGGATAATTGCTCGCCACCACCGAAGGCAAAAATTTTTGCAAATATTCTACCTTGTTCCAATGAATAATTACTACGGCTACTTTTGGGTATTTATACATCAGCTAAATTTTCTGCCCCTTTTTTGTAAGGAATATAAACAAACTGAGCCGATGTAGGTGTTAGCCAAAGCACGCAACAATGGGTTTTATAACCTTTATAGTTTTCTTTAAAATCATTTTCTTTTTTTACGTCAATCACCTTGTTTTCAACTAGCTCTTCCATGGTTGATGCATAAATGTCGTTATCTCGAGCATAATCAGCTCTCGATAAAATAAGTTCTCCTATTTTTACTTCATGCTCACTTGCAATAAAAACGGGGTATTGTGTAAAACCTTCTTTTACCATATCAACGGCCACTTCCTTTATTGAATAACTAAAAAAATCAATATCAGCTTTTAAGGCGTTCAGTTGTATTTCAAATGCTTCGTTCATTATTTTGGTTGGCGAAGATAACAATTGCCACGAATTGAACAAAATTGGTTGTAGTTTATAGACTATGAACCATAGTTGATTGATTAAAATTTTTAAATAAAATTATGTTTTTAAATTACATTTTTTTATTAATTTTTTCACAAAGTTCGCCAAAACTCACTTTTTTTGCTAGTTTTGGCGAACTTAATTTTATTATGAGCAAAATAATTAGCAGAATATCAGAGATTAATATTCTTGAAGCAGCAAAGCAAAATAACAAGTCAGAGTTAATTGCTGTGTATGGAAGAAGACGAGTTGGTAAAACTTTTCTAATTCGAGAATATTTTAAAAAAGAATTGGTTTTTGAAATTGCGGGATTATTTCATGGCACTACTAATAGTCAACTTCAAAATTTCACAAAGGAGCTAAACGCACGAAATACAAAAGCAAATTTTGATACGCCCAAAAATTGGCTCGCAGCTTTTGCTCTATTAGAAAATTACCTAAACAAACTAACTTCTAATAAAAAGAAAGTTATTTTTATAGATGAGTTTCCGTGGCTTGCTTCACCACGGTCAAAATTTTTAATGGCATTTGAAAATTTTTGGAACCAATATGCTTCCAAACGAGATGATTTAATAGTAGTTATTTGCGGCTCTGCAGCATCATATATGGTAAAAAAAATATTGAATAATAAAGGTGGATTGCATAATAGAATTACGCGTAAAATTAGGCTCTTACCTTTTGATTTAAAAGAAACAGATGCTTTTTTAAAAAGTAGAGGAATTCGTTATTCGCATTACGATGTTTTGCAAATTTATATGACTATGGGTGGTGTTCCTCATTACCTTGATAAGCTTCAAAAAGGAGCCAGTGTAGCACAAAATATTGATCAATTGTGTTTTGATAAAGATGGTGTTTTAAACGATGAATTCAACCAGCTTTTTACTTCATTGTTTGACAATTCAGAAAAACACAGAACCATTGTTAAAACTTTGGCCAAATGTAAAAAAGGCATTACACGACAAGATTTGATTACACAAAGTGGCATTCCAAGTGGCGGTGATTTTTCACTTAAACTAGAAGAACTCATTGTTTCGGGTTTTGTAAGTGAATACGCTTATTATAAAAACAAAAAGCAACTTGTTCTTTATAGGCTTTCAGATGAATATTCGCTTTTTTATTTAAAGTTTATACAACCTCAAAAAGCCGAAGGTGCTGGAACTTGGCAAAGGCTATTTAAAAAGCAAACCTATACATCGTGGTCAGGTTTTAGTTTTGAAACCATTTGCTTAAAACACATTTACCAAATTAAAAAAGCACTTCGCATTGATGCTGTTTATTCAACCAGTAGCAGTTGGTTCAACAAAAATGCACAAATTGATTTGCTCATAGACAGAGATGATAATATTATAAATATTTGCGAAATGAAATTTTATAATTCAGCTTTTTCTATCGATAAACAATATTATTTAAAATTAAAAAATAAAATAGATGAATTTCAAAAAGAAACAACAACAAGCAAAAATATATACTTAGTAATGCTAACAACTTATGGACTTAAACAAAATGAACATAGCGTTGAAATAATTCATAATTCACTGGAAATTAGCTGTTTATTTTAATAAATAAAATTTATAGTTCGCCAAAACTCACTTTTTTTACTAGTTTTGGCGAACTATAGCTTTCATTATAACAATTACTTTGAATTGCACAAAATTGGTTGCGGAGCGGTTTATAGTTGATTAGCTCTTCAATTCAATTACTATAATATTCATCGTCCATGGAATATTGACCATTGACTTTCCCTGTAAACAAATATAAAAAAATAGTAATAATGGCATTATAATTGCAAATCAATTTCCGCTGCTATTAAGTACCAAACCATGAAATTAGAAAGCCATAATTTAGTTAAAAGATACAAGAAAAGAACCGTTGTTGACCATGTGTCGATTGAAGTAGAACAAGGCGAATGCGTTGGTTTGTTGGGGCCAAATGGCGCTGGTAAAACTACTACTTTTTACATGACAGTTGGGTTAATTAAACCCGATGAAGGAACTGTTACTTTAGATGGCGAAGATTTAACCGCCATGCCCATGTACAAAAGGGCACAAAAAGGGTTGGGTTATTTGCCACAAGAAGCAAGTATTTTTAGGACTTTAAGTGTAGAAGACAATATAAAAGCAGTGATGGAACTTACTAAAATGAGTAAGGAAGAGCAGCGCGATAAATTAGAATCATTGATTGATGAATTTACCTTACACAAAGTGCGTAAAAGCATGGGAAATGTATTGAGTGGTGGGGAAAGACGCAGAACAGAAATAGCACGTGCATTGGCAGTAAACCCCAAGTTTATTTTATTAGATGAACCTTTTGCGGGAATTGACCCCATTGCGGTGGAAGACATTCAAGTAATTGTAGCCAAATTAAAACATAAAAATATTGGTATTTTAGTAACCGATCACAATGTGCACGAAACACTTTCTATAGTTGACAGAGCCTATTTGCTTTTTGAAGGAAAAATTCTAAAAGCCGGAACTGGCCAAGAATTAGCCGATGATGAAATGGTAAGAAAAGTTTATTTGGGTCAGAACTTTGTTTTGAGATAAGTTTATTTTTTAATTACATTTACTGTTAAAAAATACCATATTTGCGCTCCTATATTTAATAATGAAAGGCTATTTAAAATTTTTAAGATTTACTTTAAAATACAAATATTTTGCAATTATGAATGTGCTTTGCAATGTGCTTTCAAGCATTTTCGGCTTGTTTTCTATTGCTTCTATCATGCCTTTATTAGATGTGTTGTTTAGCTCTCAACAAGCGCCTAAAACAAATTTATCTGAACAAAATGGTTTTAGTTTCAATCGTTTTTTTGATATTTTAAAAGATACCATTTGGGCATACAAAAATGAATATGGCGCAAGCAATGTGTTATTAGGAATTTGTGTTTTTGTTATCATCATGATTTCATTTAAAAACTTATTCCGGTATTTGGCATTGTACTTTATGGTTCCTATGCGCAACTACATAGTAAGTGATTATAGAGTAGCTGCTTATAACCGAATTTTAGTATTGCCTCTCTCCTATTTTAGCAATGAAAAAAAAGGCGATTTGTTAAGTAGAATGACCAGCGATATGCACCAAATAGAAGCTGCAGTTATGAGTTCGTTAGAAGCATTTACAAAGGAACCTATAACCATTTTAATTTCATTGGTATCGTTAATTTGGGTAAGTCCTATTTTAACATTAATAGTATTTTGTACTTTACCCATTAGCGGTTTGTTTACAGCATTAATTGGTAAATTATTAAAACGACAAACAGCAAGAAGTCAGGCAAAATTTGGTGAAGTAGTTTCGTTAATTGAAGAAACTTTAATGGGTGTAAGGGTTATAAAAGCATTTAATGCACAAGATTTTTTATTTAAAAGATTTAGTAAGCAAAATAAATTATATACCGATTTAAATATAAAATCGAATAGAACAAGCGATGGAACGTCACCAATAAGTGAAACCATTACTATTTCGGTTTTTGCAGTAATACTTTGGATAGGTGGCGGAATGGTATTAAGTAACGATGGAAGTATGACAGCCTCAGTATTTATTGGATACTTGGCTGTTTTTTCTCAATTACTTTCACCAGCCAAAGCATTCAGCACTGCTTATAATTCCATGAATAAAGGGTTGGCTTCCATTGAAAGAGTAGAAGAAATAATTAATAGCCACGAAGTAATTATTGAAAAAGAAAATGCTGTTTCTGTTTCAGAATTCAAAGATTGTATTGAATTTAAAAATGTAAGTTTTAAATACGAAGAGGAGTGGGTAATTCATCATTTAAACTTGACTATAAAAAAAGGACAAACAGTTGCATTAGTGGGTCCATCAGGCAGTGGTAAATCAACTTTAACCGATTTAATTCCTCGTTTTTACGATCCTTCAGAAGGTGCTATTTTAATAGATGGCATTGATATTAGAGATTATAAAATATTAGATTTAAGAGGCTTGATGGGAATTGTTACTCAAGAGAGTATTTTGTTTAACGATTCGATTGCAAATAATATAAGTTTTGCTAAACAAAACATAAGCAAACAACAAATTGAAGATGCTGCAAAAATTGCCAACGCACATAATTTTATTACAGAAACTGAAAATAGTTACGAAACCAATATTGGCGATAGAGGAAACAAATTAAGTGGAGGACAAAAGCAACGTTTAAGTATTGCCAGGGCTGTAAATACCAATCCTGATATTTTAATTTTAGATGAAGCTACTTCGGCTTTAGATACAGGAAGTGAACGTTTGGTGCAAGATGCATTGAGCAATGTAATGCTAAATAGAACAACCATAGTAGTTGCCCACAGGCTAAGTACTATTAAAAATGCAGATTTAATTGTAGTTTTAGAAAAAGGAAAAATTGTTCAACAAGGAAATCATGCAGCATTAATTCAACAAGACGGAATGTATAAGCAATTAATTGAAATGCAGCAAATACCAGAATAATTATGAAAGTTGCTGGTTTTACATTTATTAAAAACGCCATTAAATACGATTATCCAATTGTAGAAGCTATTAATTCAATAATACCTATTTGCCATGAAGTTTATGTTGCATTGGGTAACTCCGATGATGAAACAGAAACTTTAATTAGAAGCATTCACCCTGAAAAAATAAAAATTATAAAAACTCTTTGGGATGAAAGTTTGAAAGAAGGTGGAAAAGTATTAGCAGTTGAAACAAACAAAGCGTTTAAAGCCATTCCTAGTTTTTATGATTGGTGTTTTTATATTCAAGGCGATGAAGCAGTGCATGAAAAATATATTCCTACCATTAAGCAAGCACTGATGGATTATAAAAATAATGATAAAGTAGATGGTTTACTTTTTAAATATTTACATTTTTATGGTTCGTACGATTATATAGGAAATTCAAGTGGATGGTACAATAATGAAATACGCATTGTAAAAAATAATAAAAATATTTTTTCGTATAAAGATGCACAAGGATTTAGGAAAAACAATAACGATAAATTAAATGTAAAAGCAATTGATGCTTACATTTATCATTACGGTTGGGTAAAAGACCCAAAAGCAATGCAACGTAAACAAGAAGAACTGAACAAGCTTTGGCACGACCAAGATTGGATTGATAAAAATGTGGTGAAAGCAGAGGCATTTGATTATAGTCAAATTGATTCTTTAGCCAAATTTGAAGGCACACACCCTAAAGTAATGCTTAAACGAATAGCAAGTAGAAACTGGCATTTCGATTTTGATTTAAAACACAATAAAACTTCAATAAAAGAAAAGCTAAAACAATTGGCTTTTAACTTATTTGGATGGGAAATAGGTTACAAAAACTATAGGAAAATATAATTTTAAAATAGTTTTATTATTCTCTTATTGTAATCGTACCCCGAAAGATGGTCGACAATAAAGTTGGCTAAAGGCTGCGATTTATCTACTACTAATTTAAGCACCGGAATTCCACTATCAAAAACTGCAAACGATGGACTTTCCAACTCAATTTCATTTTCAGGTACAGTAAAATTAATGGTTTTAAAAACATTGCCTTTTAAAAACCAACAGGCTGCATAGGCTGATTCTCGGCTATCTTGTACTATGTATTTAAAATTAAATTGGTATGTTTTACCTTGTAAGTTTTTGTTTATATTATCTAATATTCCTAATGTGCCATTCAACCTAAAAAGTGGGCGCTTTTTTATTCGAAACAATAAAAATATTTTGGCCCATCGGTGTGGCGAAAACACTACATTTTCATTGGTGTTTTCAATGTCGTCAATTACATTTTTATCCAAATAAATTATCTGATCGTCTTCATTAAATATTACTATGTCTTCATTAGTTCCATTTTTGTTAAACCATTTCTGAAAATTTTGGACTGTTACTAATGGCAAGTGTTTTGGATGACAATCTATTTTTTTAACATTTGAATGAACCTTTATGGCTTCATTATAGCTTGCATCATCGCAAACATATACTGTAATTGAACTATTAACTTGTAAATTATTTATTGAATCAATTGTTTGTTTTAAATATTCAATTTTTCTATCAATGGGTGCACCCCCTTTTTTTACAACATGCCTATTTTTACCATAAAAAAAAGGAATAATAAAGTACCACTTCGACATATAGACAACTGTAATTAAATGAAATCAAAACTAATTAATAAAAATTATAATTCATAATATTGAATAAAAGCTGAACAAAAAATTCAAATAAAACTTAAGATAAATTTAGAGAAAGAAAATATTTAATTTGTGTTAAATCACTTTATTCAAATAATATTAAATTTGTAAAAATGCTTTGCTCCTCACTATTAAATTATTTTAAAAAAAGTTTAATTATATTATTATTTTTTTCTTTTTTTAATTTAACTGCTCAAAACCAAATAGGATTAAATACTTCTATTTTTGCTGGTATTGATGCATTGCAAATTAATCCTGCAAATATTTGCTATCAACCGGTCAAATTTGATTTAAATGTTTTAGGACTCGATTTAAATTTAAACAACAATCATTTTTATACAGAGTCATTATTTCTGCTTTCACTTCCTTTTAATAACAATTTAACTGGTATTGAAGTAGATAATAAAGGATTTACTCCTTCAAAGTTAATAGAAGGAGAACTTTTAATTAAAAAAAATATTCAACAAAATGGGTACGTTTTTGGTGGTATAAACATAATGGGTCCTTCGTTTTTAATTGCATTGGATAATAAAAAATCAATCGCATTTACCAGTAGTTTAAAATCAAATTTTAGTGCGTTAAATTTATCTAATTTAACAGCAACTACAATTTTTGAAGGTCCAAATTATCCAACTATTATTTATAAAAATTTGAATTTTAAAGACACAAAATCAGCTTTTGCTTCATGGATAGAAGTTGGTTTAAGTTATTCTCAAGTAATTAAAGAAGATAGAAAATATTTACAAAGATTTGGTTTTACTTTAAAAGGATTGTTTGCTTTTGGGGGTGGGTACATTTTAGATAGAGGGTTTGATGGTTTTAATGAAGATGGCAAAGATTTAATTTTTAAAAACTCTTCTTTTAATTATGCATATGCTGGTGTAAGCAAAAATATTAATTCCAATAATATTAAAATAAATGGAATTGGCTCTAGTTTAGATTTAGGTTATTCAATTGAAAAAAAAAATAATGCAGGTATTAGAAATTGTCCCAATTTTTACGGCATACCAAATGATTACATCAATTATAAATGGCGATTTGGTTTTTCATTATTTGATATTGGTGCAATTACTTTCTTTAATAATGCATCAAAAACTGAGATTAATAATGGAAGTATGAGATGGGTGAATTATGATAATAATTTAAAAAATCTTGATGTAAACCAAGTTGATAGTATATTTAGGTTAAATATTGTAAGAACTACACCAATAGTTTCAAATTCGTATTGGTTAATAATGCCAGCTTGCGTAAGTGTTCAATTCGATTACCAAATTTATAAAAACTTTTATACCAATTTAATCGTTTTTCAACGGTTAACTCTACCTCAAACACCTTCATTATCAAGAATGAATACCATTGCATTCATTCCACGAATTGAGAAACAAAAATGGAATATTTGTATGCCTATTATTTTAAATGAATACAAAGATTTTAACTTAGGGTTATCGGCAAGGTATAAATTTTTCACTATCGGCAGCGATAGGTTTTTAGAGTCATTTGGCTTTACTCGTTCTTATGGAACTAATATATATTTTTCAATAAAATACAGTATTGTAAAGTAACTATTATAAACTTAAAATTACGTTTTCAATAATATTGCAAGCTGCATCCATTTGTTCATTGTTAATAGTAAGTGGAGGTGCAAACCTTATAATATCGCCATGTGTTTGTTTTGCTAAAAGTCCATTTTCTTTTAAAAGTAAACATACATCGTAAGCAGTTTTACCATTTCCAAAAGGTTTAATAACTATTGCATTCAGTAATCCTTTACCTCTAACCAAACTCACCAATTCAGTTTTTTGCATTAATTGGTTCATTCTGTTTCTAAAAACAACACCCATTTTTTCAGAATTTTCAGCAAGGTTTTCATCAACTAATACTTTTAAAGCTTCTATTGCAACAGCACATGCCAATGGATTTCCACCATAGGTACTTCCGTGTTCGCCTGGTTTTATGGTTAACATTATTTCGTTATTGGCCAAAACGGCTGCAACTGGCATTGTTCCGCCCGAAAGTGCTTTGCCTAAAATTAAAATATCGGGTTTTACTTCTTCATGGTCGCAGGCAAGCATTTTTCCTGTTCTGCACAATCCTGTTTGTACTTCATCGGCAATCATTAACACATTGTATTTGGAACATAATGCCCTTACTTGTTTCAAATACCCTTCATCAGGCAATACCACTCCTGCCTCACCTTGAATGGGTTCAAACATAAATGCACAAATGTTTGAATTATTTTTAAATGTTTCTTCTAAAACTATTAGGTTGTTATACTCAATTAAATTAAAACCTGGCATGTAAGGACCAAAACCTTTAAAACTACTTGGATCGCTGCTCGATGAAATAGCAGCCATTGTTCTTCCCCAAAAATTGCCTTCCACAAATATTACTTCCGCTTTATTTTCTGGAATTCCTTTCACATCGTATCCCCAACGTCTTGCTAGTTTTATGGCTGTTTCCCCTCCTTCAACTCCAGTGTTCATAGGCAATACTTTATCAAAACCAAATAAGTTTGTAATGTATTTTTCGTATTCGCCCAATAAATTATTATGAAAAGCACGACTTGTTAATGTTAATTTTTGTGCCTGATTAATCATTGCATTAACAATACGTGGATGGCAATGACCTTGGTTTACTGCACTGTATGCCGAGAGAAAATCGTAATATATTTTTCCTTCCACATCAAACATAAAAATTCCTTCTGCTTTTTCAATTACTACCGGAATTGGGTGGTAATTGTGTGCGCCAAATTCGTTTTCAAGTTCTATATAATAATTACTTTTGCTTTGATTCATTGTATTGCTAATCATATGGAGCAAATGTAATTATTAAATACACTTTAAAAATATGAAGTAAGTAAAGTTAATTATTAGGTTACTAAAAGTATAACTTTAAACTCTTTTTATTTATTTAACACCAACAAAGGAATTTTGGTGTGGTAAGCCATTTGTTTACTTAGGCTGCGGTGAAACAACCTGTCAAAAAAGCTTCTATTGTGTTTGGCCATTACTATTAAATTGGGATGTTCGGTTTCAACAAAATTATTAATGCTATCAATAATACTTTCCCCTTCAGGTAGTTTTACAATTTTCCATCTATTTACTTCCACATTTTCTTTGTTTCTACTAAAAAAATTATGTTCAGCATCAAATAAATTGTCGGCAAACGATTTAATATGCAAAACATTTACTTCTGCCTCATACAAATTGGCGAAAAAAGCCAATCGAGAAACTGATGGAAACTCAGGTTCGTTAAAATCACTAGCGTACACAATTTTTTTAATATCGGCAAAGGTAGAAGTTGGTGGAATTACCAAAACAGGAATTTCTGCTTTTGCTACAACCGATGCAGCATTGCTACCAATTAAAATTTCTTGAATACCAGAAGCTCCAGTAGTTCCAAGAACTATTAAATCAATATCGTTGATTTTTGCAAACTCTTGAATTTCATCGTTTACAAAACCATAAGCAGTGTGTTTATCAAACTGTAAATTACTTTTATTTAAATAAAGGTTTTCTAAATTTTCAAAACTATTCTTTGCAAAATCCTCTATTTCGGCTGTATAAGTTTGGTAAACTTCGTTAGGAAACGATGCATCCATGATTGGAATATTGTTAACATGCAGCAAATGTATGCTAGCATTGGTTTTTTTAGCTAATTGAATAGCATATTGAAGCGCATTGTTTGATACAGTTGAAAAATCAGTTGGTATTAAAATTTTCGAAATCATATTTTTATTTTTTATTCAAAATTAAATGTTTATTTAATTTAAAGTGTTACATTAATATTATTAATTATTCAAAATTAATTAAAACTAATTTTCTAAAACTCCATCTTAGTCAAAACATATAATGAGTATTGTCAATAAAAATTAGATACCCCGTCAGACGATAAAGCATGGTCTTTGCAAAGGTAGGGGTCATACTGGTGGATGGAATAATTTTATATGTTACATAATTCAAGAAATTTTAAACTTCTCGTTATTCGATTTAGCATATCCATTTTGCTAAATAGAAGTCAAACTTATGAAGCAATAGTTTTCGGTTTGTTTAGACATTTACAATAAAAAAATAACAAAAATAAATAGTATTTTTATCTTTTTCCATAAGATCAAAATTTTCTATTTTATAGGCTATAAATTATATTTAAACTGCATATTTATTTAAACATAAATTAATCTTTATTAAATAAAATACTTTATTTGATTATCAGTACATTACCTCCCCCCCTGGCCTGTAAAATACTATGTAAGTAGTTGTGAATAAGATTTAAAAAGTGATAATTCGTATTACGAAAAAAATGCAGGTGCTAGAACACCTACATTTTAAATTTAAAATAAAAGTGTACCTATGCTAATAAAACTACACCCTATTTGACTACGAAAGTAGCTAAAAATAAATAAATGCAATGCTGCATGTAATTGCTCGGTTGTTTGCGCTTCGGCAATCATGGAAAGTAGAAGATAAAATTAAACAAAATTTTTAAACAAAAACAAACAAAATGAAAAAAATAAATTTAATAATAATAACACTTTCTACTTTCGCTTTTAATGCAAAAGCACAATTACCACCTTGTGAAGGCGGCTGTGTTCAAGTTTCACAAGGCACTTTTATAGATGTTTTGTGCAGGTATAATTGGACAGGCAATTATACAAATGATTTTATAACCTATTACCCTTTAACAATTATAAACGAACCTTGTATTTTTGTAATGGTAAACTATACTATTTTTAATTGCAATGGAGTTCAAAAATTACAAATTGATGGTACTGTTTTTTTTGATAATCAACTAGCATTCAATACAGCTTTTAATGGTTTTCCAAATGTTACTCCAGCTGTTTCCAATACAACTCCATGCGCAACCTTTACAGTTGCTGATATTACCCAAGCTCAAATAAACGCAGTTGGTAAATTGGTTGTTACTTTAGGAATACCAGCAAATCTAGATGTTTATTATAAAGGCTCTTGCTTTTCGTTAGTTGAAATACAGTGGCCTGCTGGTGCAACAAAGACTTACCCTGCTGGTGGCGATAACCCAACAGGTGGACCAATTACCATTAATCTCTCTAATTCAAAAACTACTATAAGTATTCCATGTAACGATGCTTGTTGTAAAGTAACTTATGAATATAGAATTAGAACAACGAGTACTGGTTTGACAGAATATTATTACCAACCAACTTATGCGCCTGCTGACGAATCGTGTAGCATGTCTCCTTTGCCAGACTATAACAACTATCCTTACAAAATGGATGCAGAAGTTACTGATCCCATTACTGGCTTAAAAACCACAGTATATGGAAGCGTAACAAACCAAGAACCATGCGAACTAATTTGTAATAAATACAATGCTCCACCTCCTGGCAGTTTCACTACAGATGTTAAAAATATAGCTGAAAAAAATATTCTAGAGTTAACAGCAAATCCAACACTTTTTAATAGTTTTATTAAATTTACTACTAATAAAGTTATAAAAAATGTATCTGTGTTTGACATGACTGGAAAAAAAGTTATGACTACATCATTACCTGAAAATAATGAGTTAAACACTGTTGAACTAAAATAAGGGCAGTACTTTATTCAAGTAAACTTTATTGATAATTCAGTAAAAACAATAAAAGTGGTAAAACAATAAATTCCTTTATTCACAATCCTGTAAAAGTATTTGGCTTTTGCAGGATTGTTTTTAATAAAAACCAAAACCTTTAAATTTGTTTAGATTATGAAAAATATTTGTTTGATTATATCGTTTTTATTTGTAAAATTGTTAAAAGCCCAAACAACTTATACTTGGAATGTTGCTTCAGGTAATTTTTTAACTCCCAATAGTTGGACACCAGCAAGAACATCCCCTGCCGAAAATGATGTATTGGTATTTGACGGAAATATACAAGATACAGCTATTGTAAATAATATAAGCACACAAACCATTGGCAGGTTAAGAGTTATTAATGGAGCAAATGTAAATTTTGCGAGTTCGGTTTTAGATACGCAATCTTTTGAAATAAAATTCGCTTATTCTAATACAGATTATATATCAAATAATTATGCAATTGGACATAATACAAATTTTAAAAATCGTTTAAGAACCAACGATGTTTTATTTAATCCTTTAGACACATTTTACCCAATTTGTGTAGATTCAATTTATAATGATACTCTAATTAGCATACCTTATATTGGAGCTAATATTTATGCGTCTAATTGGTTTTATTTAACTCCTAAGCTTATTTTAAAAAACAAATCTGCTACTATTCCAAGTTTTGAAGTTAGTGCCAATTCTATTCTTGAATTTAATATAGAAAAACCATACTTATCTTTATTTGTAGATACTGGTGCTTTTGCAAATATCAATGGAGAAATTAAATTTAAAACCAGTAGGCTAGATGTTTTTTATCAATTTAAAGGAGGAAATAGAATAATTGGGGTAGATTCCAATAGCATAATTGTAAAAAGTAGAGGTAGTATAAGAGTTGAAAACGATGCTGACAATAATATTTTTGGTTTATTTGGCAAAAATTATACTGTTTTGTTTGATTCTGGAACAACTTTTTATACTTCGAGGTCAACTAGTTTAGTTGTTGGTTCAAAATATCCAATTATAAAAGTAAAATTTTCAAGTGGTAGTAATTTTGTATTAGGGAAGGGAGCTTTTGATAGAGGTATAAATTATGGAAACATTTTATTAAATAACGAGTTCGGAGCAATTGTTTTGGTTAGATCTAATCAAACTTTTCCAACTTTATCAAATATTATTAATGTTGAAAATTTAACAATTGCTTCAAATTACTTAGGTGTTGCTGAAAATGTTTTGAATAAAGAAGTGATTTTAAATATTAAAGGCAATTTAATTATTCAAAACAATTCAAGGTTTTTTGTTGGAAATCCTTATTACCCAGACTTTAATGGCACCACCACCATTAACTTTAATGGTAACAAGCCACAAACTATAAGTGGAAGTGGTGATTTAATTGTAAGATCATTTAGTAATTCGCCAGTAAATATTAAATTTAGCAACCCTGCAGGCATAACACTTAACCGGAACTTTAATTTGGCCAATAGCAATGTAACTTTAGATACCGGTTTTATAAACTTAAACGGATACAATCTTACCATTGGCGAAGACTCTACAAAAATTGGTAATCTTAAAGTAAACAAAGGTTTTATAAATGGCAATGGTACTTTAACAAAATGGTATCCTGCCAATAAAACAGTTACCAGTAATTTAGATTCTACTTTGTTTCCGTTTGGAACAAATACACTTAATCGCAGTTTATGGGTAAGTGGCAATTTTACCCAAGCAGGAACTTTAACCGTAAGTCATATTAATATTGCGGGCTTTACTCTATTTTCAACTCCTTTTAACGATAGTTTAACCAATAATTTATTGGTAAATGCAAGGCAAAATTATAGTTGGCAACTCACTAAAAGCAATTCTTTAAAAGGAACTAATTTAGCCTTAAAAACCTTGGGTAATTTAGAAAATACTTATGTTAATTTACCAACAAACGCAAGACTAACATTGGCAAATAGTAAAGCGCCTGGTGCATTTTTATTCGGTACAAATACTGCCTTATTGCCTTTGGCTACTAGAATAAATATTTCTGATTCAAATTTAAACAATACTTTTTATTTGGGTGGATATAACAACTATTGCACGCCACCTCCAACTCCATTGGCAAATAATGCTTCCATTTGTAATGGAAAAAACACTCAACTTAGGGCTTTCGGAATAGGTAAAATTGCTTGGTATTCCGATTCATTGGCAGGAACATTATTAAAAACCGATTCTGTTTTTAATACTCCTTTTTTAAACAACAACACAAACTATTATGTGCAAGATAGTACTTGTATGCCTAGTGCAAGAAGGAAAATAACAGTTACTGTATTGCCAAAACCAATTGTTTCAATTACTGCAAATGCAACCATGGTTTGCAAAGGTAACAGCATTATATTAAGGGGAAATGGCGCACAAAATTACTTATGGAACAATGGGGTGCTAAATGGAATTGCATTTACACCTACAAACAGTAATAGTTACAAAGTAATTGGTGCCGATAGTAATAATTGTATTGACTCTGCTTTTATAAATATTGAAGTTAAACATATACCAAATGTTGATGTACTAAAAAATAAAAATACCATTACTGCTTTATTAACTGGAGCCAATTATCAGTGGTTTAATTGTACAAGTAAAATGAATATTACTAACGCAAATGCACAAAGTTTCACAGCAACAAGTAATGGTAATTATGCAGTAATTATTTCCCAAAATGGTTGTTCTGATACATCGGTTTGCATCAATGTTAATTCTGTTGGAATTAACGAAAATGCTTTTAAAACTTTTAGTATTTACCCCAACCCAGCAAACAATAAAATAAACATTGTATTTGAAGGCAATATGCCTGAAAACTTAATAGCAAATATTTACGATAGCAAAGGAAGTTTAGTAAAAACTGAAACATTAAAAACTAATGAAATAACTATTTCAAATTTAGCCCAAGGCCTTTATTTGCTAACAATAGAAAGTGAAGGGAAAAGATATAGTAGTAAGTTTGTAAAGGAGTAAACCCAACTTCCGTCAGACGATTAAAAAGCCATTGCGCTGCCAAGGCGTCAGACGGATTTAAAGTATATTTTCATTTATTTCCTTAAAAAATGCAAATCATTTTTATAGTTGAGCAATGTACTATAATTTGCACCCATGCTTACCAACCGACAAATATTTTTAGCCAACCAAGCTCAAACAACCAATTTTCCTGTAATGTTGGAGATTGAAAAAGCAGGTGGTGTTTATTTATATGGAACAGATGGTAAAAAATATTTAGATTTTATTTCAGGTATATCGGTAAGTAGTTTAGGCCATAACAATGAAGTTGTAAAAAATGCAATTAAAAACCAAGTAGACAAATACATGCATTTAATGGTTTATGGCGAATACATTCAGGAACCAACTGCATTGCTTGCTGCAAAACTTTCAAGTTATTTACCTTCAAATTTGGATTGTGTTTATTTTGTAAACTCGGGTGCCGAAGCAACAGATGGAGCATTAAAACTAGCAAAAAGAGTTACTAAAAAAACGAAAATAATTGCTTGTAAAAATGCTTACCACGGCAGCACTCATGCCGCTTTAAGCTTAAACAGCAGCGAATATTATACTCAAGCCTATCGCCCACTTTTGCCCGATGTACATTTTATTGAATTTAACAATATTGAATCATTAAACTTAATTGATGAAAAAACTGCTTGTGTAATTATAGAAACTATTCAAGGTGAAGCTGGATATTTAGTTCCAACATACGAGTTTTTAAAAGCATTGGAAAATAAATGCAAAGAAAACTGTGCTTTATTAATTTTTGATGAAATACAAGCCGGAATAGGTAAAACAGGCAAAATGTTTGCTTTTGAACATTGGGGAATTGAACCTGATATATTACTTTTAGGAAAAGCTTTGGGAGCCGGTATGCCAATTGGCGCATTTGTTAGTTCAAAAAAAATGATGCATCTGTTTGCTGATAATCCAATACTTGGGCATATCACAACTTTTGGTGGCCACCCAGTTATAGCTGCTGCTGCCCTAGCTGGTTTAAATGAATTAGAAAGATTGAATTTATTAAGTGAAGTAAATGAAAAAGAACTTTTAATTAGAAAACTCTTAATTCACCCAAAAATAAAAGAAATAAGGGGTAAAGGATTAATGTTAACCGCCCAACTTACTACTTTTGATGAAACACTAAAGCTTTGCCAACTTTGCGTTGCTGATGGTTTAATAATTGATTGGTTTTTATATGCTAATAATGCAATTAGAATAGTTCCTCCTTTAATAATTAAAAAACAAGAAATTGAAATTGCTATTGCAATAATTTTAAAAAACTTAGACTTAATTTAAATTAAAAAAGCATTTATAATATTTATAAATTATGAATATTTCTTTTTTCTTTAATTAAATTGAATACTAAATTGTTAACTACTGATTATCTTTAGTTTTATATTAAAAATAAATTCATTTTTACATTATTTTCAATTTCCAAAAAATTATTAATTATTACATTTTTTCAAATACTTTTAATTGAATATAAAGTAATTCAGTAAAAAAAACGATATTCGCACAAATTTACAAGAATTCGAGACAATTTTAATGAGCGAAAGCACAGGTACAAAACGATTAAACGCAGTAGTAAAAGAGCTAAATGTAGGTATGCAAACACTTATAGATCATTTAGCAAAAAAGGGTCATAGTATTGAAGCTAAACCTACTACAAAGCTTTCAGAAGAGCAATATAACATGTTGCTTAGCGATTTTCAGAGTGAGAAAAAGAATAAAGAAGATTCAAAACAACTAATTCAAAATAAAAATAAACCGAAAGATGTTACTATTGAGCAAATTAAGCCCAAAGTAATTGAAATCGATATGGATGATGAAGACGATCATTCTGTAATGGTTAAATCGGGTTTATCGGGTAGGAATGAAAGACCTGTTGAAAAAAAACATACTAAGCCTGTTGAAGAAATAGCAGAGCAAATAGTTGAAAAACCTATTGAAATAAAAGTAGAAACGCCTGTAATAGAAAAGAATAAAGAGGTAAAACCTATTGAAGTAAAAGTAGAAACACCAATAATTGAACAAAAAAAGGAAGTTGAGCCACCTATCGAAACTAAGGTAGTTGAAGAAAAAATTGTAAAAACTTCAGATAAACCAGAACTTGAAAAGGAAGTATTTGTTGAAGAAATTAATGATTCACCAAAATTTACTATTTTAGGAAAAATAGATTTAGATGCTTTAAATTCTAAAACACGACCCGACAAAAAGGTTAAAGAAAAGAAGGAAGTTGAAAAAACTCCAGCAAAAAAAGTTTCGACTAAAAAAACTGTTGAGCCAGAAGTTGAAGTAAAAAAAGAAGCCGCAGTTGAAGAAAAAGTAATAGAAAAAAAGGTAGAAATAATAGTAGAACAGACTCCCGTAATTGTAGATGAAACTCCAGACAAAACTGAAGTTGAAGCCCCACAATTAATGGAGACTAATTACGAAAAGCTATCGGGCTTAAAAGTAATGGGTAAAATTGAATTACCTGTTGAATTACCTAAATCTAGCTCTAAACCTTTAGCATCGAGCGATCCAAACAGTAAGAAAAAACGCAAACGAAACAATTATATTGGTGGTAGTGATACCACAAACGATAAATTAAATAAGTTTAACAAACCTGCAGATGGAACTGCAAGGCCTCCTTACCAAGGAAATAACCCCAATGCTCCACGAACTCCTTATCAAGGAAACAATCCAAACGCACCAAGAACACCATACCAAGGAAATAATCCAAACGGACCAAGAACACCTTACCAAGGAAACAATACTGCTGGAGGAGCAAGACCACCTTATAACAAAGGTGGCAACAATACTGCAGGAAATAGAACTGGGGGTACTCCAAACAAACCAGGGGAAAAGAAAGAAATTACCGATAAGGAAATACAAGATAAACTAAAAGCAACTTTAGCGCGCTTAAATCCAGGAAGTAAAAATCCAAATATAGGAGCCGTACGTTCAAAAATACGTAAACAAAAACGCGATGATGCCAGAAGTGAAAGAGAAGAAGCTGCAATTGAAGCTGAATTAGCAAATAAAGTATTAAAGGTAACAGAATTTGTTACTGCTAACGAATTGGCTAAAATGATGGAGGTTACTGTAACTCAAATTATATCGGCTTGTATGAGTTTAGGTATGATGGTTTCTATAAACCAACGTTTAGATGCTGAAACAATAAGTATAGTAGCTGAAGAATTTGGTTTTGAAGTTGATTTTGTAAGTGCTGAAGTACAAGAAGCAGTAGAAGAAGATATTGATGATCCTGCAGATTTATTGCCTCGTGCACCAATAGTTACCGTAATGGGTCACGTTGATCATGGAAAAACATCGTTATTAGATTATATACGTAAAGCAAACGTAATTGCAGGCGAAGCAGGTGGAATAACCCAACATGTTGGCGCTTATGAAGTAACTTTAGATAATGGCAAAAAAATTGCATTTTTAGATACTCCTGGTCACGAAGCATTTACTGCAATGCGCGCACGTGGAGCTAAGATAACAGATATTGTAATTATTGTAATTGCTGCCGATGATAGTGTAATGCCTCAAACAAAAGAAGCAATAAGTCATGCGCAAGCAGCTGCAGTTCCAATTGTTTTTGCATTTAATAAAATTGATAAAGATGGTGCTAATGTGGAACGTATTCGTGAACAATTAGCACAAATGAATATTTTAGTAGAAGAATGGGGTGGTAAATACCAAACCCAAGAAATTTCAGCTAAAAAAGGTTTAAATATTCAAGCATTACTCGATAAAGTATTATTAGAAGCTGAATTATTAGATTTAAAAGCAAATCCAAACCGCAGAGCAGTAGGTTCTATCATAGAAGCATCGCTTGATAAAGGAAGAGGAATTGTAGCAACTTTAATGGTTCAAAACGGAACTTTAAGAGTTGGTGATCCAATAATTGCTGGAACAAATTCAGGAAAAGTAAAAGCCATGTTTGATGAACGTGGTAAAAAAATGCTTTTTGCAGGACCTTCAACTCCAGCTGTAGTGCTAGGTTTTGATGGTGCACCACAAGCAGGTGATAAATTAATTATTACTAAAACAGAACAAGAAGCAAGAGAAATTTCGAACAAGCGCAAGCAATTACAACGCGAACAAGGTTTACGTACCAACAAACACATTACATTAGATGAAATTGGACGTAGATTAGCAATTGGTAATTTTAAAGAATTAAAAATTATTGTTAAAGGAGATGTGGATGGTTCGGTTGAAGCATTGGCAGATTCATTAATCAAACTTTCAACTGAAGAAGTTCAGGTGAGTGTAATATACAAAGCAGTTGGTCAAATATCGGAAAGCGATGTAATGTTGGCTTCAGCATCGGATGCAATTATTATTGGTTTCCAAGTACGTCCTTCGCCTCAAGCCCGTAAATTGGCCGAAAGTGAATCAATTGACATAAGGATGTATTCAATTATTTACAATGCAATTGGCGAAATTAAATCGGCTATTGAAGGAATGCATACTCCTAAAATGGAAGAGAAAATTACTGGTAATATTGAAATACGCGAAGTATTTAAAATTACTAAAGTGGGCGCAGTTGCAGGTTGTATGGTTACCGATGGAAAAGTATTCCGTAACTCTAAAATACGCATAATACGCGATGGTGTAGTAGTTCACACTGGTTTACTTTCATCGTTAAAACGTTTTAAAGACGATGTGAAAGAAGTAGCTTATGGATTTGATTGTGGATTAACAATAGAAAAATTCAATGATATGAAAGTAGGCGATTTTATTGAAGCATATGAAGAAGTTGAAATAAAACGACCAGCAATTAAATAATAAAATTATAATATAAATAAATCAGCCAAGTATAATTTTTACTTGGCTGTTTTTGTTAAATAAAAAAACAAAATGACAAAACATATTAAACCCGAAAAATATATAAAAGATAGAGGTCAAAGTTTAGAATTACAATCGTGTTACATGAATACCGATTGGAAAGAAACTGGAAAAGCAACTATTTTAATTGTAAAGAAAATACCAAGAACCAATTATATAATTGGAAGTTTTCAAATAGATTTATGGTGTTTAGGAATTAAACAAACCTCATGGGGTTATGGTATTAACGAAAAAAAATTAGCCAATATTTTTTCAAAACTAGGCGAAGGAAAACCTTTTGCAGCAAGTAGTTTTAGTTTGTGCAGTCAAATTATAAAAGAGGCAAATAAATTTGGAATTTCAAATGGTTTAACCACGCCTGATAATTTTGAAACCAGTAAATATTTAATAGAAGAAAATATTGAAAATCCAATTGAAATTGTTTTTGGTAAAAATGGTAAACCTCACTATATAAAAAATGAGTTTAACGACAACGAACAAATTATCAGCAACCTTACAAAAACCTTAGGTGCTGATGGATTTACTATTGAATAAAGTCAAAGTTTTTATACTTTATTCAAAATAATTCTAAAAGTAGTTCCTTTGCCTAGTTCACTCTGTCTTACAAATATTTTACCTTTGTGATATCCTTCAACAATTCGTTTTACAAGAGATAAACCTAAACCCCACCCTCTTTTTTTGGTAGTAAATCCTGGTTTAAAAACTGTTTTAAATTTCGACTTTGGAATTCCTTTTCCCGAGTCTTTAATATCAATTAATACGTGTTTTAAATCGTGACCAATATTTATATTTAATTCACCTTTGCCTTCCATTGCATCAATGGCATTTTTACAAAGGTTTTCTAAAACCCAATCAAATAAAGGAATATTAATTTTAGCCCAATTCCCTGGTGTAGAAACATTAATATGTATATTAACTTGGCTAGAAACTCGAGTTTTTAAGTATTGCATAGAGTTTTCAATAACTAAATCCATGTTTTCTTCTTTTAATACTGGCTCAGACCCAATTTTACTGAATCTTTCAGTTATTAATTCTAATCGTTTGGTATCGTTTTGAAGTTCATCCAACAAATAGTCTTGTTCTTCTTTTGGCGTTTCTCTTAGTAAATTAATCCATTCGCTTAACGATGAAATAGGTGTTCCTAATTGATGGGCTGTTTCCTTACTCATTCCTACCCAAACCTGATTTTGTTCCGATCTTCTACTGCTACTTAAAGCCAAATAGCACATAATAGCAAAAAAACTAATAAGTGCCAATTGAATAGCCGGATATGCTTTTAATTGAGTAAGAATTATTGAGTTTTTATAATAAAGTAATTGGTAAAAATTGTTTTCTTCATCATAAACAATTTTAATTGGATTGTGTTGGCTCTTCATTTCCAACAATTCTTCATTTAAAAAAGCTGTATCAATAGCTAAAGTATAATCAATGTTTCTGTAACTTATAATTTTATTATTACCATCAGTTAATATAATTGGTATGGTTTCATTTCCTGTCACAATATCGAGTAAAAAATCAATATCGCCCTCTGCCTTTGCCATACTTTGTGTAGCATTAGCCCATAATTTTATTTTTTTTTGTTCTTCAATGGCAAGTTGTTTTACTAGTTTATTGGTATACCAAATTGAAAACACTCCAATGCAAATAGCAATTAAAACCAATGCACGTTTCCACCATTTTTTCTGTTCGTATAATCGCATAATATTAAAACGAAAATAAGTAAAATTTATACATCGTAGTTATTCTTTTAACTCAATGAAATCATTCACTTTTATTTTTTCATTAAAGTTCAATGCAGATATATTTAAACCAAAAAGCACCCTATTATTTAAAGTTCTATATTTTGCCAGTTTGCTTAATGGTTCATTATTTATTACTCCAGTTTCTTGGTTTATGGTTATAATATTACACCGTCCGCATTTTTTAACACCTTTAAACAAAATATTGTTTATATAAAACGCCATAAAATTATCCTCATCAAATGCCTTTCCACCTTCAAAAACTATGTTTGGTCTAAATCTATTTATATCAATTTTTTGTTCCAACTTATTATTCAAATCATTTAACGATTCTTGTCCTATAATTAATATTTGGTATCCATCGCTAAAGCTAGTTATTTCATTATTACTAGCATATTTCAAATCAACTTTTCTTTCTGAGTCATTTGGCATATAAAATAGTTTAACTTTAAAATCAAGAATATTGCTAAACCAAATAGAACCTGCATCATATTCAACTGCTAAACATTCATCATCCCAAATTTTAACTTTTTGCTTATTTCCATTAATTGATTGAGGAATATTAAAGCTGCTATTATAATAACTAATGTTAAACCCGTTTTTATTAAAACTGAGCTTAAACAATGCTAATTCATTTATTTCTCTTTGAGTTATAAAAACATTTTGATCATTACAAAGCATCCATCTTCTATCAAATTGCAATCCTCTTTCTTCAATATAACTTTCATTTAAAGATATACCTCCTAAAGATTTAATTGGATAGATAAAGATTTGAGAGATTTGATACATGTAATAAAAAAACACGCCTAAAGCGTGTTTCAAATTTAAAATAATTCTTTATTAATCAAATTTATGATAAGCAGATTTTTTTAATTCTTCAGGGCTTAAAGATTTGAAATAATCGTAAGTAATTTTCAATCCATCGGCCCTACTTACTTTAGGCTCCCACCCTAAAATTTCTTTTGCTTTCGTAATATCTGGTTTTCGTTGTTTTGGGTCGTCTTTTGGCAATGGTTTCGAAACTAATTTTTGGTTAGTGCCAGTTAATTTTATAATTTCTTCACCAAAATCTTTAATAGTTATTTCATTTGGATTACCAATATTTACAGGCTGAGCATAATCGCTTAAAAGTAATCTATAAATACCTTCTATTAAATCATCTACATAACAAAAAGAGCGTGTTTGCGAACCATCACCAAACATGGTTAAATCCTCACCTCTCAACGCTTGTCCAATAAATGCTGGTAAAACTCTTCCATCATTTAGGCGCATACGAGGACCATAAGTGTTAAAAATACGCACAATGCGGGTTTCCAAACCATGGTAAGTATGATAGGCCATTGTGATGGCTTCTTGAAAACGCTTGGCTTCATCGTAAACTCCACGTGGCCCAACTGGGTTTACATTTCCCCAGTATTCTTCTGTTTGCGGGTGAACCAATGGATCGCCATAAACTTCGGATGTGGAAGCTATTAAAACTCTAGCACCCTTTTCTTTTGCTAAACCCAAACAATTATGAATTCCTAATGAGCCAACTTTTAAAGTTTGAATGGGTATTTTTAAATAGTCAATTGGACTAGCAGGACTGGCAAAATGTAATATATAATCTAATTGCCCCGATACATAAATAAATTTGCTTACATCATGGTGATAAAACTCAAAACTTTCTAATTTGAATAAATGTTCAATGTTTTTTAAATCACCTGTAATTAAATTATCCATGCCAATTACATGGTAATCTTCTTTTATAAATCTATCGCAAAGGTGAGAACCTAAAAAGCCCGCAGCACCTGTTATTAAAACCCTTTTCTTACTCATTATTTTATTTAATAATTTGTTAAATTTTGTATGAAAATCTAATTCAATTAATTAGTTTTTACTCCTATACAATAGTACTCAAAACCTAATTCTTTCATTTCTGCAATATCATAAATATTACGTCCATCAAAAATTACATTTCCTTTCATTAATTTTTTTACTACTTGAAAATCGGGTGATCTAAAATCAGGCCATTCAGTAACCACTAACAAGGCGTCAGCATCAATTAAAGCACTATTTTCATTTTTTGCGAATTCTATTTGTTCTCCTAAAATGTGTTTAGCTTCTTTCATAGCCACTGGATCGTAAGCTTTAACATTTGCACCTGCTGCTAATAGTTTTTCAATAATTACTAACGAAGGTGCTTCGCGCATGTCATCAGTTTTTGGTTTAAATGAAAGGCCCCACATTGCAAAAGTTTTCCCTTTTATATTGCCATCAAAATGTTTAATAATTTTATCAAATAAAACCGATTTCTGTGCTTCGTTTACAGCTTCCACCGACTCTAAAATTTGCATGGTATAGCCATTATCTTTTGCAGTTTTTATTAATGCTTTTACATCTTTAGGGAAACAACTACCCCCATAACCAATTCCAGGGTAAATAAATTTATTTCCAATACGTCCATCGCTACCAATTCCTTTACGAACCATATTTACATCGGCACCCATTATTTCACATAAGTTTGCTATATCGTTCATAAAACTAATTTTTGTAGCAAGCATGCTATTTGCAGCATACTTAGTCATTTCGGCACTAGGCACATCCATAAAAATAATTGGATGACCATTTAATAAAAATGGCTTGTACAATTTACGCATTATATCTTCTGCATACTTATTTTCTACACCAATTACAATTCTATCTGGCTTTAAAAAATCATCAATCGCAGCACCTTCTTTTAAAAACTCAGGATTTGAAGCTACAGCAAATTCAATACTTAAATTACGTTTAGTTAATTCTTCTTGAACAGCAGCTTTAACTTTATTGGCTGTGCCAACCGGAACAGTACTTTTGGTCACTACTACACAAAATTCATCAATATTCTGACCAATTTCACGGGCAACTGCAATTACATATTTTAAATCAGCACTCCCATCTTCGCCCGGAGGAGTTCCTACTGCTATAAATGCTACATCGCAACCTTTAATACTTTCAGGTAAACTGGTGCTGAATTGAAGCCTTCCTTTTTCTACATTTTTTAAAACCATCTCTTCCAAGCCTGGTTCGTAAATAGGCATAACACCTTTTTTTAAGTTGTCAATTTTCTTTTGATCTACATCAATACAAACCACATCAATACCTACTTCGGCAAAACATGTTCCTGTAACTAATCCTACATAACCAGTGCCTACAACTGCTATTTTCATATATTATAAATTGTTATAAATTTAAAGGTCAAAAATATAATTACATATTTGAAATTCAATTTTTATTACTAACATCATAAATTAAATTTATATTCACGATACATTTAATTAATAGCTGTTCAAATACTGTAATAAAAGGAGATAGCAACTTAAAAAAAATAAAAAGCTATTTAAACGGAAATAAATTGTTGATAACTGGCTTTTAGATTAAATTGATAGTGGCAATTCCATGAATAGCATTGCTAATTTCTAATATTAAATTTGGATTTTTTTCAAAAGCATTCCCAATAACTACTATATCAGCACCTGCATTGGCAGTGGCTAAAGCTTGTTCCGCAGTTTTTATTCCCCCACCAACAAAAATAGGTGTGTCTACGCTTTTCCTCACTTCTTCTATCATTGAAGTTGAAATTGGGTTTAAAGCTCCACTGCCTGCATCCATATACATTACTTGCAAGCCAAGCAATTCGCCTGCCATGGCTGTACATACTGCAATATTATTTTTATCTTGCGGAATAGGCATGGTATTACTCATGTACATTACACTGGTTATATTTCCACCATCAACTATCATGTAGGCCGTTGGTATTACTTCAATTCCCGATTTTTTTAAACCTGGAGCTGCCAATACATGTTTGCCAATTAATAATTCAGGATTTCGCCCACTAATCATACTTAAAAACAAAATTGCATCGGCTTCATCGTGCACTTGCATTATATTTCCGGGGAACAACAAAACAGGAATTGTAGTTAATGATTTAATTTTAGAAACACATTTACTCCAAAATCCATTTGTAATTAAACTCCCTCCTACTAATATTAAATCAACATTTGCTTTATTACAAAGGTTACAAATATTAACTAATCCAGATTCATCAGAAATACTATCGGGGTCAATTAATACAGCCAATTGTTTTTGTTTGTTCTGTTTTTTTAAAATTAGTGTATTTAGTATTTCTTTAGTCAAAATTATTTTTAGGCTTCAAAAGAATTAATTATGCAAATAAAGCTATTTTTTTTGTTAAATAATAATTGAAATGATAAATTAATACCAATATAAAATAGTAAATCGTACTATTTCTTTTATTGGTAAATACCGATATGATAGTTGTTAGACCATTTTTTTTGGTTTATTACAAATATCAAATCGCTTTAATTTAGTATTTAAACCCAAGTTATGTATAATTTGCTTTGTAAATATTTTAAACTAATGGTTATTACTATTTCAAAATAATTAACTGTTAACTATACTTTAATTGATTACTAAAGTATTGTTTAGAAATATATGTGCAAAATTATAGACAAATATATTAAAATGTGTTGCCTGAAATATATCTCAAACCCCCTATGAAGAATTAAAAATAAATATTTTTAAAAAACCTTATTCACAGGCTAACATTCAAGTTTAAAAGCACTTGACAATAATTATAAAATTTATGTGCATATTCTAATTTGATTAAGCCTTTATAAACTTGCAATTTCGATTTTCTAAATATAATCAATCTAAAAAATCGATTATTTAGTAAAAATAAACTTGCAATCACAGTATTATTATCAATTAAATCAATGAACAAATCTTCTAACAAAACCATTGACACAAATGGTTTAAAAATTGACCGATTTTACACCAAAGAAGGTGTTAGCCCATTTGACATGTTTGAATACGATTACAGAACATCTGTAATAAAAAATACAAATGGAAGTACTGTTTTTGAGTTAAAAAATGTGGAAGTACCTAACACGTGGAGCCAAGTTGCAACTGATGTTTTGGCTCAAAAATATTTCAGAAAAGCAGACGTTCCACAACCCGATGGAACTATTGGTGAGGAAACCAGTATAAAGCAAGTTGCGCACAGAATGGCTCATTGCTGGATGAAATGGGGTGAAGAGTATAACTATTTTGACTCGAGAGATGATGCACAAGTTTTTTATGAAGAAATTGTGTATATGATAATTAATCAAAATGCAGCACCAAACTCACCACAATGGTTCAATACTGGCTTGCATAGCTCATATGGAATTACTGGAAAACCACAAGGTCATTATTTTGTAAATCCTAAAACAGGAGAATTAGAAAAATCAACTTCGGCATATGAACGTCCGCAACCGCATGCTTGTTTCATACTTTCGGTTGATGATGATTTGGTAAACGATGGTGGCATTATGGATTTGTGGGTGCGTGAGGCTCGTATTTTTAAATATGGTTCAGGCGTTGGAACCAATTACTCAAAAATAAGAGGCTCCATGGAAAAACTAAGTGGCGGTGGCACCTCATCGGGCTTAATGAGTTTTTTAAAAATTGGTGATAGAGCAGCAGGTGCAATCAAATCGGGTGGAACTACACGTAGAGCAGCAAAAATGGTATGCTTAGATTTAGATCATCCGGAAATAATAGAATTTATTAATTGGAAAAAAGACGAAGAGAAGAAAGTAGCTGCGCTAATAGCTGCAGGCTATCCAAGCGATTATGAAGGAGAAGCTTATGCTACTGTTTCGGGTCAAAATTCTAATAACTCAGTTCGCATTCCTCACACTTTTTTTGAAGCATTAAACCAAGGAAAAGATTGGGATTTAAAAGCTAGAACTACTGGTAAAACTATAAAATCAGTTCCTGCAAACGATATGTGGGATATGATAGCCGATGCAGCTTGGGCTTGTGCCGATCCTGGAGTGCAATATGATTCAACCATTAACGAATGGCATACTTGCCCTGAAGGTGGAAGAATTAATGCTTCTAACCCATGTTCGGAATACATGTTTTTAGATAATACTGCTTGTAATTTGGCTTCTCTCAATTTAATGAAATACTTTGATGCAAATACTTTAACATTTGATGTAAAAGGCTTTGAACACAGCAGCCGTTTATGGACAATGGTGTTAGAAATATCAGTGTTAATGGCTCAGTTTCCATCAAAAGAAGTAGCACAACTTTCATACGAATACAGAACACTTGGATTGGGTTATGCTAATTTAGGTTCCATGTTAATGATTGCTGGTATACCTTACGATTCGCCAAAAGGATTTGCCCTTTGCGGAGCAATAACTGCAATATTAAATGGGGTTGCTTATCAAACTTCGGCTGAAATGGCCAAGTATTTAGGCGCATTTAGCCGTTATGAAGAAAACAAAAACCACATGTTACGTGTAATGCGTAACCATCGTTATGCAGCCTATAACACAACCGATGCTTACGAAGGACTTTCAGTAAAACCTGTTGGAATTGATCCAAAATATTGCCCTGATTATTTATTAACAGCTGCCACAAACGCTTGGGATAAAGCATTGCAAATGGGCGAAGAATATGGATACCGAAATGCACAAGCCACTGTAATTGCTCCTACTGGCACCATTGGTTTGGTAATGGATTGCGATACTACCGGAATTGAACCAGATTTTGCTTTAGTAAAATTTAAAAAATTATCGGGAGGTGGTTATTTTAAAATAATTAATTCTGGCGTTCCTGCAGCATTAAAAAATTTAGGTTATAAGCAAGCCGAAATTGATATAATAGAAAAATACGCAATTGGTCATGCTACTATAAAAGGTGCACCACATATCAATCCTGAAAGTTTAAAATTCCATGGATTTACCCAAGAAGAAATTGAAATAATAGACAAAGCTGCAGCTGGATCTTTTGAAATTGGTTTTGTGTTTAATCAATTTACATTAGGCGAAGCTTGCTTACAACGACTAGGGTTTAAACCTGAAGATTATAACAGCCGTTCATTTAATTTATTGCGTAAACTTGGTTTTACAAAAACCGAAATTGAACAAGCCAACGATTATATATGTGGCACCATGACAGTAGAAGGTGCGCCTTATTTAAAAGATGAACATTTACCAGTATTTGATTGTGCCAATAAATGTGGCAATAAAGGCGAACGTTATATTGCTGCAACTGGTCATATTAGAATAATGGCTGCTGCACAACCTTTTTTAAGTGGTGCCATTTCAAAAACTATTAATTTACCAAACGAAGCAACAATAGAAAACATAAAAGAATGTTACTACCTAAGTTGGAGTTTAGGTTTAAAAGCCAATGCGCTTTACCGCGATGGTTGTAAGTTAAGCCAACCACTTTCTACTAAATCGGATACAAAAGAAGAAGACATACAAGAAACTGTTGAATCTATTTTAGGGGAAGATGCGCACAAACCTGTTGGTGAGTTAAGTCCTGAACAAGTGTTGGAAGCAGCAACTGCTATTTTAAATAGAACCAGCGATACTGCATTTAAACATAAATTGGCTGGAGTTGTTGCACGTAAAACTTTACCAGGAAAACGAAGTGGATTTACACAAAAAGCTACTGTTGGTGGACAAACAATTTTTGTAAGAACGGGCGAATATGAAGATGGAACTTTAGGTGAAATATTTGTTGATTTACACAAAGAAGGTGCTACTTTGCGTAGTTTAATGAATTGCTTTTCTATAGCTGTTTCATTGGGCTTACAGTATGGTGTGCCAATTGAAGAGTATGTAGATAAATTTACTTTTACCCGTTTTGAGCCTGCAGGAATTGTTAACGGACACGATAATATAAAAAACGCTACTTCAATAATTGATTATATTTTTAGAATGATAGGTTTTGAATATTTGGGTAGAGAAGATTTTATTCAAGTGCCACCAACCGAAACAAAACGCAGTCAATTGGCAATTAACCAGCATAAAACTGTTAACCAAAACAACCAATCTGTTAAATCAGAAAATACATTTAAAGTAAGTTCGCAAACCCCAGTTCAAAATATAACCATTGGTTTTCATAAAATAGAAAAAAGTGTTTTACCAATTCAACCTGTTTCAATAATACAAACACAAACTTTAGACGCTCAACTTGACCAAGTGAGTGAAATGAACAAACGCATGGGCGATAGCCCTGCTTGCGGAACTTGTGGGCATATTACTATTCGCAGTGGTGCTTGTTACAAATGCTTAAATTGCGGCACACAAACAGGTTGTAGTTAAATTAATGGTCATTGAGCGGAGCCGAAATGACATTAATTTTGTTCCGAATGTCTTTGGTCATTGAGCGGAGCCGAAATGACCTTAATTTTATACCTAATGTTCGAGCGTTTCGACTCCGCTCAACGACCGAACATTATTTAACCAAACACGCCACAATTAACTAGCCCGATGTGGGGGCAATTTTAAATATAAATTAAAAATCCTTGTTTGAAAAAGCAGGGATTTTTTTATTAATAATTAAACAACTTTATGGCTTCTCCATCTCTAAAAAAATGTAAACGAATGGTTTCTGTAGTTGTATCGCTTGTGTAAACTCCCCTATTAAAAACGATATCATCACCTCGCATTTTTACATCAAATTTTCCTGTTAAATGATTGCTAGTGTCATTTTTAAAAAAATCAAATTCTAAAAAATAATTATTATTTATACTCCAAGTTCCTTTACCATTGGGGTTTTGAGTTGCAACAGTGCTGTCTTTATTAAACTTTATTTTAAATGCGTTTGGATTATTCAACCATTCTCGCGAGTCATTAAAAACCATTTTACGTTTATTAAACATTCGGTTTTCGAACTGATAAATACTCCATGGTTGTTTGCATAATTCATTTACAAACGAATCGGTTACCAAATCGCGTTTAGTAAAAAAGTAAGTATATTTAGTGGTGTAGTTTGTTTCTGTTTTAAAGTTACAAGCACTTAAAACAATAAAAAAGGAAATATAGAATAAAAATAATTTAGCCATTAAAAATAAATATTTAATTAAGATGGCAATATACCTTTAGCAATTAATTTTAAAAATATTAAATAAAATTAATATTGGTATTAATACAAAAGTGGACTATGTTAATATTAAAGTTTATGTAATATTTTTAAGTATGTTGTGTATATGGTTTTATTCGTATAGTTTTGACTTTTTATAATAATTATATGAAACACACTGCAATAATTTTAATTTTTACTATTTTATTTTTTTCAGTAACTTCTTGTTTTAGGAAAATAGGAGAAGATGAATTTGCGAAGAAAGGTAAAGTCGTTGTTGTTCCTGTTGATACTACTCCGCCTCCACCACCTCCTCCTCCAATTGATACTTTTTCAAGTTTTAAAATTAACGGAGTAACCGTTTCAATTGATTCAGCAATTGGTAGTTTATATACTACTTCTTCATTTCCCCCAAAAAGAATAATTGATGTTTTTGCTTTTAAATCTGCAAAAACCGTTTTTGTAATGAAATTTGATCCTAAAACTGGAGATCAAGTAGTTGGATTTTCTTTAAACAATGCTCAGTTAACTTATGTTGCAGGGGATAATTTTCCTACCGACCAATATGATAGTAAAAGTGGCACGTTTAATTTATCAGTTTGCGATACTATAAACAGAAAATTAAAAGGAACATTTAGTTTTATTGGCACTAACGGTATTAGCGATACTGCTATTAAAGAAGGTAAATTTTATTTGAGTCGTTTAAATATAAATTAAATTTATATCATCAACTCTCTATTTGGATCCCAAAAATGGTTTTCAAAGTTTTGAATTTGATCATTTATTATATTTAGTCCTTCATTTTCTAATAATTGTTGCATTTTGTTTTCACCAAAATGATGCTTACCAGTTAGTAAACCATTTCTGTTTACTACTCTGTGAGCTGGAATTTTTTCAATTAAAAGATGACTTGCATTCATAGCATAACCAACTGTTCGACTGCTTTTGGCACTACCTAAATACTTAGCAATAGCGCCATAACTGGTTACTTTACCAGCAGGAATTTGTTTAACAACTTCAAATACATTTTCAAAAAAAGTGTATTTATCCATTTTCTTAAATCAGTTTTTGGTAGGCTTTTATCCATCTATCGGGTATTTCGTTCGATAAGGCAATTTTATAATCGCTATAGTTGCAAGGAACCATAAATGAACCTGATTTATCGCTTTTATTTTTAGGATACGGAACTTCCATCCACCACCTGTCGCTTAAGTTGTTTTTATAAAAAGTAATGTCGTAAGTACCTTGAATACTGGTATAATATACCAAATAATCGTTGCTTTCTTTGGTTGGATATTCAATTTTACGATTATTATATCCATCAATAAAATACCAAAGCATTTGCGCAACCAATTGACTTGTTAAATTATTTATATCTTTTGCAGGATTTAAATTATAAATACCAAATGTTTTTAAATCGTTGCTCATACCTGCATACCTTGCAATTTGGCAAGCTTCTTCTCCTGTAAAACCATTTGCCGAAGGGTTACTTTGTCCATGTGCATCTGCTGCTTTTATAGCCGATAAATTAAAAGCCATCATATCTGCATTTCTACAAAAAGGCTCAATATCGTGAATTTTATTCCTAAATAAACCCAAACGCAACATATCAAAATTCATTTTTTCAAATGCATCATAACTTTCGTTTTCTACAAAATAACTTTGGTGACCAACATGAGTAATATTAAACAAATAGTTTTTTTGATGCGCTATAATTTTACTAATGTGTCCATTGTTTATTTCATTTTCAACATCAAATTTTAATGCCACTCTTGCATCAGCAATTAACACATTCATATTAAATTGTGTGTTTTCGTAGGCAGCATATTGTGTATGTATAAAATCCTCGTTCGCCCCAATTATTAAGCATAATACATTCTTTTTTATTAACTCGGCCAATGTTTGTTTTACAGCATAATAAGTATCATTAATGGTATTGCCTGCTTCTATATTTCCTAAGTCAATTATGCTTAAATCATTTCTATGTTTTATTAGTTGATAAAACTCTTTTCTAATTTCATCTGCCGATTTTAAAGTACCATTATTTACAACACCTACCCTATCATCATTTATTCCAATTATTGCTATTTTATTTTTTGTTAATTCCTCTATTTTACTGTCGAAATTAGTAGAATAAAACAAACTTTTTTTGCTACATGATAATTCTAAAAATTCAATAATATTTTTTGGTATTGGGTTTAAAAATTCCATTTCTTTATTTTGGTTATTACTTTAAATTATTTTATTAAAAATAACTTTAGCTATTTGCTTCAAAACTCATTAATTTGTTGGCATATAAAATAAACATATCCACAAACAGTGATTTTAATTAGCGGTTCAACAGGATTTTTAGGTGCACACTTAGCTTGTTACTTAATAAGTAAAAATAAAAAAGTAAGGTTAATAAGGCGTAAATCAGCTAGTTTAGCTGAGTTTGATAAAATATTTAATTACTATTTTAATCATTATAGCACCAACGCAAAAAACGCATTATACCAATCAATTAATTGGGAAGAAGCCGATATTTTAAATATTCCGCAATTAGAAAATGCTTTTTTAGACATAAAAGAGGTTTATCACTGTGCAGCTATGGTTAGTTTTTTAGCAAAAGACAAAGTGCAAATGGATAAAACCAATGTAGAAGGAACTGCCAATATGGTTAATTTAGCATTGATAAATAAAGTTGAAAAATTTTGTTTTATTAGTTCAATAGCTGCTATTGGCCGAAGTATAAATGGTGCTTTAATTGATGAAAATTGTAAGTGGGAAAATAGCAAACTAAATAGCAACTATGCCATAAGTAAATACAAAGCTGAAATGGAAGTGTGGCGAGCAAAAGAAGAAGGATTGGATGTATGCATTGTAAACCCTGGTGTTATTTTAGGTTATGGCGATTTTAGAAAAGGCTCATTGGCTTTATTTAATTCAGTATTTAAAGGTATGCCTTTATATACTAACGGAATAAATGGTTACGTTGACGTGCAAGACATAACCAAAGTATGTTTTGAATTAATGGAAAAAAATATTTTTAACCAACGTTATATTTTAGTAAGCGAATGTGTAAGTATAAAAGATTTATTTATAACCATAGCCAAGTATTTGGAAGTAAAGCCACCAAAGTATCTTATTACTCCATTATTAAGCGAAATAGCTTGGCGTGTTTTTGCTGTTATTAGGTTCTTTAAAATATCTAATTTTTCGTTAACAAAAGAAACTGCTAGGGCATCGCAAAAGCAATATTTTTACAATAACGATAAAATAAAAAACGAATTAAATTTTAGTTTTAAAAAAGTTGAACAAACTATAAAGGAAGTATGTAATCAATATTTAATAGATATTGAAGATAAATAAGCAGCAAAAGCAACTCTTAAATTTATAAAAGTATAATATCCCTAAAGGTATCAAACAAGTTAATTATATTGTTTGATACCTTTTTTAAATTACAAAAACATGAAAAATTTAATTAGACTATTATTATTGTTAAACCTTTTAATTTTTTGCAAAGCTCAAAAGCAAACTATCAATTGTTATGGAAGTTAAATAAGGATCCATTGTGAAGCATGTAATTTAGGAAATTCTACTATTAAATATGAAATTAATGAAGTTCCTTTTAGCACATCCATAGTAGTGAAACAATTGATAGCCTAGGAAATTATAAGCAATATTTAACTTCTTTTAAATAACCAATACGTTACCAACCAATGTATTAAATATTTATAAAAACCAAGTCATTTTCATTTTCCCTAACCCAACAACTAATACTCTAAACATAGTATTTGAAGGCAATTTCCCAAAAACCCAACAGCTAATATATACGACAGCAAAGAAAGTTTGGTTAAAACGGAAACTATGGTTGGTAATGAAATAGTGTAAATAACCTAAATCAAGAATTGTATTTGCTAACCATAGAAAGTGAAGGAAAAAGTTATCGGATTAAGTTTGTAAAGGAATAAAACATTTCCGTAAAAACTTAAAAAAGATTTGTGATGCTGAGGCGTCAAACAAATTAATGGAATATTTTTCCGATTGGAAATAATCGAAAACTACCGTCAATAAACCGAGGACTAATATTTAATTTACTTTAGCTAACTAAAGCAGTTTTGCTAGTGCGGAGGTTATTGTACATATCGTGCATTATTTGCATATGTGGTGCAGTTAGAACTGCTAAGCCCAAAAACAAATATCCTACTATGGCATTGTTGCTTACAAACATAAATCCTGTAAGTCCAAAAATACCAATGCCCGCAATTGCAATGATGCTATAAAGTAATATTTGTTTGGCTATGGTATTAAAGGTAAAAGTATTGTCTTTTCTTAAATAAATAAAAATATTATTCATTGACAAAACTGAATGCCATACTACAAAATAAAAAGTAAATCCTAGTAATAAAGGAAGATTAAAAAGTATAAAAAGTATTACAGAAAAGTGAATAAGAAAAATACCTTTTTCGTTCGTTTTTAAATTGTTATTTTTAATAAAATAAAGGAATGTAGTAATAAAGAAAGAAACACAACAAATATTCATAATTATAAACTTGTTTTGGTCAATCAAATTTATAAATATTTCGTTTTCTTTTCCTGATTTAAACAATTGAAAAACAGGTTTAAGTTCTTCGAAATGATGAAGTAAAATTACACTTAAAATAACTAGACCGTAGCTAATTACAAACAATTTGCCTAAGAGTGTATTTGTTTTAAATTGGTTCAAATCTGTTTCTCCAAAATGATATGCTGCAAAAAGTATAAATAACAAATTACCAAATACAGGAAAGAACCAAAAAACGGCTGCAAATAAAAATAAACGACTTATATAAATTGATAAAAACTTAACACTTGAAAATGTTTTTTTACTTGCATCTGCCGATCGATTTGCTACCAATAAATCGGCTGCTCCATGAGGCACTCCAAGCAATACTATACCTACTAAAAAAACAATGAATTGAGAATTGGTACTTAAAGGAATAAGATACTTTTGAACTAAAAGCAACATACAACCTAATAATAATAGTACAATTCTTTTCATGGTTTTTTGAGTTAATTTTAGAGTAAAAAAAAGTGTGATACTTTTTGTATCACACTTTTTTTTTAATATTTGCTAATTTAATTAAGCGTTTGAAGTTGATTTGTCAGATTGTGCTAGTGCATAAATCACTAAACCGAATCCAATTTTGTTAATGGCATCACCAATGTTGTAAACTACATCCATTGATAAACCTTCCCAAATTCTCATTCCAAATAAACCACCTGCAGTACCTGCAATGTAACCTATAGGGTAGATAGCCCAACCTACTAATACAAACCAAGCAAGTGTTTTAACTGCTTTTTGAACTGCAGGACCAGCATTGCTAGCTAATTTAGCTACATCACCAAACCATACAATATATACTATGTAGAAATAAGCAATACCACTAATTAATCCCCAAATCCAGCTTTGCGTTTCTTTACCATAAATTGCTTCACCAATGTAACCTGTAACTAACATTATAATTGAAGCAAAAATTAATTGCCATAATAAACCAATTTTAGCGCCTGCTTTTTTGGTAATTAAATAAAATTCAACACACATCAAAGGCACAGTAAGAATCCAATCTACATAACGGAAAAATACAGGTGATTCGCCTGTAGATAAATTGTAATCGCGCATATAATAATAATGTACTGCAGCGATAAAAGTAATTAGTCCTGACACTAGAATGGATGTTCTCCATTTTTTCTCTACGTTAGACATTTCAAAAAAGAAGAAAACACAAGCGGCCATCATAGCCATACAGCCCACGAAAAATGTGAAAGCTACGTAATTGTTGTTTGCAATAGGTAATATTGCAGAAAGTAAATTTTGATGCATAATTTTTTGTTTTTTTAATTTAATTTATGTAATACAATAATATTGAGTTCAACTTACTTTTTTTGATATTTGTTTCAATTAAAAATAAAAAAAATCACAAAATGATGTATATTAGGTATTTATTTTTTAAATAAATTTTAAAAATATAGCCTATAAGCTATATTTTTTTTCATTTATGATAAAATTTGCAATTTATTATGACTTATTTATTAAAAAAATTTAAAAAAATTATTATTAAACAAATTCAACTTTTTATAGTTAATATATTTGTAATTAATTCTTATTTATTTTTAATAAATATTGCTAATTCAAATAAAACATGCAATTGAAATAAGTTTTTTTAAATTACTTACAAATATTTATACAAAATTAAATGACTGAAACTTTTTTATCGGCCCGATGGGAAAATTTAATAATGGCAAATTATGAAGTAAATCCAAACTTACTAAAACCATATTTACCAAAGGGAGTAGAATTAGATTTTTTTGAAAATAAAGCTTACGTAAGTTTAGTTGGATTTATGTTTAAGCAAACTAGCTTGTTTCATATTCCTATTCCATTATTAGGTACTTTTGAAGAAATCAATTTGCGTTTTTATGTAAAACGAGTGGAAGGAAATAACATTAAAAGAGGAGTTGTTTTTATAAATGAAACAGTTCCATACAAACTAGTAGCGTGGCTTGCCAATAAACTTTACAAAGAACATTATATAGCTATACCTACAAAAAATAAAATTGTGTCCTCAGCTATTTCCAAGAACATAAAATATGAATGGAAAATAAATAATAAATGGAACCATATAGCGGTAAATACTGATAATGAAAATGAGCAAATGTTATCCAATAGTGTAGAGGAATTTATTTTTGAACATTACTATGGTTATACAAAAATTAGCAGTCAAGTTTCGCAGGAATACAAGGTAAATCACCCAAGGTGGGAAGTAAATAAAGTCAATGATTATTCTATTGAATGTGATTTTACATCCATGTATGGAAACGATTTTGCTATTTTAAATAAACAAAAACCAAACTCAGTAATTGTTGCTGAAGGATCATTGGTAACAGTAAACTGGAAACGAACTCAATTTTAATTTTTTTTAAATGGAACAAAAAGATATTGATAGAATTATAGAAATGGCTTGGGAAGACCGCACTCCTTTTGAAGCCATAAAAATACAATTTAATTTTACTGAAGCCAATGTAATTAAGTTAATGCGGAAGGAGTTAAAACGCAGTAGTTTTAACTTATGGCGAAAAAGAGTGAACAGTGGCGTTAGTCAAAAACATGCTATGAAAAGAAACCCTGAAATAGATAGGTTTAAATGTAGCCTACAAAAAACCATTTCGATGAATAAAATAAGTAAACGATAAATGGAATTAAAATTTGCAACAGATTTTAAAACCATTCTTGAAAAAATAGAAGAAATAGATCCTATAAAGTATGGAAAAACCCGAAATTATGTTAATGGGGCTGTCACCTATTTATCGCCATACATTTCGAGGGGTATTATTAGCACCAAACAAGTGCTTTCAAATGTTATAGCAAAAGGTTATAAAATACACGAAATAGAATCATTTGTGAAAGAGCTGTGTTGGCGAGATTATTTTCAAAGAGTTGGTCAAACAAAACATTTGAATAGCGAAATAAAAAAGGCGCAACAGTCAGTATTAAATTACGGAATACCTACTCAAATTATCAATGCACAAATTGGTATATTAGGAATTGACAATGCCATTATGCAATTATACCAAAGTGGATATATGCATAATCATTGCCGCATGTATACTGCTTCGGTGGTATGCAATATAGCTAAATCGCATTGGCAACATCCAGCTCAATGGATGTATTATCATTTACTCGATGGCGATTGGGCAAGTAATGTTTGCAGTTGGCAATGGGTGGCTGGTGCAAACAGTAGTAAAAAATATTATGCCAATCAAGAAAATGTAAATAAGTTTACAAACACCAATCAAAAAACTTCATTTTTGGATAATTTTTATGCAATGCAAGAACAAATAAATGTTCCCGAAATTTTGGTTGAATCTCAAAAATTACTGCTTGAATCTTCATTACCAAAAAGCGAAACTGTTATAATTGATAATAATTTGCCAACCTTTATTTATAATTATTATAACCTTGATCCACTATGGAATTCGGAAGTGTTGGGCAATAGAATTTTATTATTAGAACCAGAATTTTTTGCAGCTTATCCTGTAAGTGAAAAGTGCATCAATTTTATGTTGGCATTAAGTAAAAATGTTTTAAACATTCAGGTTTATGTAGGATCGTTTGATGCACTTTGTAAAGAACATAATTTAAAACAAATTTTTTACAAAGAACATCCTTTAAACACAGGTTATACTGGCAAAGAAGAGCCAAGAGATTGGATTACAGATAAAGTAACAGGTTATTATCCTTCGTTTTTTTCGTATTGGAAAAAAGTAGAAAAGTATTTACAAAACTAGTGTTGAGCTAACTATTAAAAACTAAAAAAATATTTTACAGTAAATAAAAATGCAAAACATAAAAAAAGCAAATTTACCAACTAAAATTTGTATGGTTTGCCAGCGACCATTTGCTTGGAGAAAAAAATGGGAAAAGGTTTGGGATGAAGTAAAGTACTGCAGTGACAAATGTAGAATGAATAAAAAAAATAAATGAATAGAATTGGTATAATATTTCCTCATCAATTATTTGAACAAAGTATTTTGGTTTCAAAATGCGATACCATTTATTTGGTAGAAGAATGGTTGTTTTTTAAGCAGTATAATTTTCATAAACAGAAAATTGCTTTTCACCGAGCAAGTATGAAATTTTACGAAAGCTATTTACTTTCAAAAAATATTAAAGTAATTTACATAGATTCATTTGATGAGTTAGCAGACATTAAAAATCTTATTCGATATTTTAAAAATATTGGTATAATAAATTTTAATTATATTGATACAACCGATTGCTGGTTAGAAGAGAGAATTAGTAAATCTTGCAAAGAAAATATTATTGATTGTTACAAAAACAGTTCGCCATTATTTTTAAATTCATTAGAAGAAATAGAAACTTATTTTTCAGGAAGAAAAAGAATGTTTCAAACTGACTTTTATAAGCACCAGCGACAAACAAGAAATATTTTACTAGAACAAAACCAAAAACCAATTGGCGGTAAATGGACCTTTGATGACGAAAACAGATTGAAATATCCAAAGGAAAAAACAGCTCCTAAGGTCAATTTTTTAAAATCGCATACTTATTACATGGAAGCCATAACCTATACCAACAAATATTTCCAAGAAAACTATGGTAAAATAAATGAAGATTATGTTTATCCTACAACTCACAAGGAAAGTAAAGCATGGTTGCATGAATTTTTTAAAACAAGGTTTTCAGAATTTGGCGACTATGAAGATGCCATAGTTTCGAAAGAAAATTTCTTACACCACAGTGTATTAACACCTATGTTAAATGTAGGATTATTGACTCCTCAATTTATTATAGACGAAGTATTATTATTTGCAAGCAATAACGAAATTCCCTTGAACTCATTAGAGGGTTTTGTAAGGCAAATTGTAGGTTGGAGAGAATTTATAAGAGCGGTTTATGAGTTAAAAGGCAATGAAGAAAGAACCAAAAATTTTTGGGGCTTTACCCGAAAAATTCCACAATCGTTTTGGGAAGGAACAACAGGAATAGAACCTATTGACGATACAATTAAAAAAGTTTTAGAAACTGGATACTGCCATCACATAGAACGGTTGATGGTATTGGGGAATTTTATGCTGCTATGCGAATTTGACCCCAATGAAGTATACCGTTGGTTTATGGAACTATTTATAGATGCGTATGATTGGGTAATGGTGCCCAATGTGTATGGCATGAGCCAGTTTGCTGATGGTGGCTTAATGGCAACCAAACCTTACATTAGTGGCAGTAATTATTTAATGAAAATGAGTGATTTGAAAAAAGGTGATTGGCAACCCATTTGGGATGGATTATTTTGGCGATTTATGCATACCCAAAGAGATTTCTTTTTGAAAAATCCTAGATTAGGAATGCTAGTAAGAACTTTTGACAAAATGGATGTACAGAAACAAAATTTACATTTAAACAATGCAGAACAATTTCTTAAAAACCTTTAAATAAACTAATTATAAATTTGAAAAAGAAAGCAATTAGTAGTTGTGGGTTTTATTAAATTTTTAAATTAATTTATCTTGTAGTATTGAATACAATAAAATATAAGTGTATAAAATTAACAATAAATGAAGCACCTTTCAATTCTATTCCTAACCATAATATTTAAAACCAATATTTCAGCTCAATCGGTTGACACTATTTCGTTCATAAAGTCGAAAAAAATGTTGGATGCTGATTTAACAAAAAAGCGAGAAGGTACTTTTATTACAGGTATTCCAGATATATCATCAGACCCTGTAACAGGCTTTGGATTTGGAGTTAGAACAAATATTTATTGGAATGGTAAACGAACTAATCCATTTTTTGCTTACACCCCATACCTTGCTAAGCTAAAGGCCAATGCAGCATATTATACTTCCAATGCAAGAGAAATTATTTTATCATTAGATGTTCCTTATTTTAAAGGTACTCGTTGGCGTTTTAAAATTGATTTTAAGGCGCAACAAAATCCGGCTAACTTGTATTTTGGATCAACAGAAAACACACTTGGCGAATTAAGACTACCATCTACACCAAATGGTGGTCAAACTTATTCAACATACGAATTATTTAACAATACAAGAAAAACACTTCGACCTGGTGGAATAGGAGAAGCAAGTTTTGTAACCGATGCTTTATCGAACAGATTTAGAGAAACGGAATATATGATAAACTTAAAAGCAGACTATGCCTTAGGAAAAAAAGGAAAATGGCGAATAATGAATGGCTATGAAATTCAACATTTGAGTTATAAAACCTTTGAAGGAACAAATGCTGAAGCAATAGATCCAATTACAGGAAAAGAAACCAATGCTCCAAATGGAATTTCACTACTTAAAAGAGATTTTGACCAAGGACTAATTTCAGGACTTAATGGAGGTTGGGTTTCTATTTTACAAACAGCATTGATTTTTGATACAAGAGATTTTGAACCTGACCCTACCAAAGGTTTATATTTTGAAATAGCAAACGAATTTTCAAGTAATATTATTGGATCTCAATTTGATTTTAACAAACTTTTTATACAAGGTAGATTTTATAAAAAAATACCAATTGGACAACGGACGGTTTTTTGTGGGCGATTAGGTATTGGAAATATTTTTGGTGATAATGCCCCATTCTTTGAATTTCAGGATCAATGGAGTCCAGATGGAAGTATCAATTCATTGGGTGGAAAACAATCATTACGTGGATTTAGAGCAAATAGGTTTTTGGCTCGCTCAATGTTATTTGCCAATTGCGAATTGCGAATAAAAATTGCAGAAACAAAATTGGGTAAACAACGCTTTGCTTTTAGTATTGCTCCTTTTTTTGATGCCGGAACTGTTCGAAATAATTGGCAAGACTTAAGTTTTTCAAACATTAAAACATCTTATGGCAGTGGTTTAAGAATTGCTTGGAATCAATCAACCATACTTTCATTAGACTATGGTATATCAAATGAAGACAAATTAATTTACTTTGGAATTGGGCAAGCATTTTAGTTGCAAGTAATTGAATCATTCTATATTTTTGATTTTAATATAATTATAAATACATTTGTTCCTAAATAAGAATAATTATCTTTGCGTAATAATTCATAAATTTATAACTAACAAATGACCCATTTTTTTAGAGAACAATTAAAAGAAAAAGGATTAAAAATAACTCCTCAACGGGTTGCCATATATGAGGCAATTGTTAATTTAAAAAACCATCCAACTGCTGAAAATGTAATAGAATATATTAAAACAAATCATCCAAATATATCGGTTGGAACTGTATACAAAGTATTGGATTCATTGGTTGAAAATGCACTTTTAAAGAAAGTAAAAACAGAAAAAGATATTATGCGGTACGATGCTGTTTTATCTAATCACCATCATTTGTATTGTGAAGAAACTGAAAGAATTGAAGACTATGAAGATGAAAATTTAAACGAATTATTAAATGATTATTTTAAAAATAAAAAAATAAAAAATTTTAAAGTGCAAGAAATTAAATTACAAATAACTGGTAAGTTCAATAATAAAAAATAAAATAAAACAATATAAAAGTATGAAAAAAACAGTAATCCTTTATGCTCTATTAACTTTTGGAGCAGCAACAAGTTTTGCACAAGAAAAAGTAGCAGAATGTCCAATGGGTCATGGTTCAAAAAACTTAAGTGGCACACATGGTGTAGTAAAAAGTCATTCAAACGAAGATTGGTGGCCTACCAAATTGAACTTACAAGTACTTCGACAAAATTCGCCTGCATCAAATCCTATGGATGCCAATTTTAATTACCGAAAAGCATTTAATTCGTTAGATTATTTTGCTTTGAAAAAGGACATTCAAAAAATATTAACAGAGTCGCAAGATTGGTGGCCAGCAGATTTTGGTAACTATGGAGGGTTGTTTATTCGTATGGCTTGGCACAGCGCTGGTACTTATAGAACTGGCGATGGAAGAGGTGGATCAAGTGCTGGACAACAAAGATTTGCACCATTAAATAGTTGGCCCGACAATGGTAATTTAGATAAAGCAAGAAGATTGATTTGGCCAATTAAACAAAAATATGGTGATAAAATATCGTGGGCTGATTTAATGATTTTAACAGGAAATGTGGCATTAGAATCAATGGGTTTTAAAACCATTGGTTTTGCAGGAGGCAGAGTAGATGTATATGAACCAGAATCGAACGTGTATTGGGGCAAAGAAACCAAATGGCTTGACGATAACAGATATGCTGATGGAAGAAAATTGGAAAATCCATTGGCTGCTGTACAAATGGGTTTAATTTATGTAAATCCAGAAGGGCCAAATGGCAATCCTGATCCAATTTTGGCTGCCAAAGATATAAGAGAAACTTTTGGCAGAATGGGAATGAACGATGAAGAAACAGTTGCGTTAATTGCTGGCGGACATACTTTAGGAAAAACGCATGGTGCTGGTGATGCTTCATTGGTTGGAAAAGAGCCTGAAGCGGCTGCCATTGAAGAACAAGGTTTAGGTTGGGCAAGCAAATATAAATCGGGTAAAGGAACTGATGCCATCACATCAGGATTAGAAGTTACCTGGACAAGCTCACCAACCTATTGGACGCACCAATATTTTGAAATACTTTTTGGTTTTGAATGGGAGCTAACTAAAAGCCCTGCAGGAGCAAAACAATGGGTAGCAAAAAATAGCAAACCTATAATTCCTGATGCTTTTGACACTACTAAAAAACATTTACCTACCATGCTTACAACTGATCTTTCACTGCGTTTTGACCCTGCTTACGAAAAAATTTCTAAAAACTTTTTAGAAAACCCAAAGGCATTTGATGAAGCATTTGCAAAAGCATGGTTTAAGCTAACTCACCGAGACATGGGACCAAGTTCATTGTATTTAGGACCTGAAAAACCAAAAGAAAATTTTTTATGGCAAGATCCAATTCCTACTGTAAAAACTCCAATTATTAATGCTGTAGATATTGCAAGTTTAAAGTCAAAAATACTAAACTCTGGATTAACCAATAGCGAATTAATTTATACTGCATGGTCATCGGCTAGCACCTTTCGTGGTTCCGATAAGCGTGGAGGAGCAAATGGAGGTAGAATTAGATTATTGCCTCAGAGAGAATGGGAAGTAAACAATCCAAAACAATTAGAAAAAGTATTACAAGTTTATGAAAAAATACAAAAAGAATTCAACACAATAGCAAAATCTAAAGTTTCAATTGCCGATTTGATAGTTTTAGGTGGAACAGTTGCTTTGGAAAAATCGATAAAGAATGCTGGTTTTAATATTCCTGTGCCTTTTAATGCAGGAAGAATGGATGCAAGCCAAGAACAAACAAATATTGAAGGGATGGCTGTATTAGAACCAATGGCCGATGGTTTTAGAAATTACGCTAAAACACAATACACTGTTCCAGCTGAAGAATTATTGGTTGACAAAGCGCAGTTACTAAAACTTACTGTTCCTGAAATGGCAGTATTGATAGGAGGCTTAAGGGTTTTAAATGTTAATTATAATAATTCACAAAATGGGGTATTAACCAATCAAAAAGAAAAATTGAACAATGACTTTTTTGTAAATTTATTAGATATGAATACTGTATGGGCACCAGTTGCAAATTCTAAAGAATTGTATGAAGGTAAAGACCGTAAAACAGCACAATTAAAATGGACTGCAACTAGGGTTGATTTAATTTTTGGATCAAACTCTGAACTAAGAGCAATTGCCGAAGTTTATGCAAGTAACGATAACAAAGAAAAATTTGTAAAAGACTTTGTTGCTGCATGGAATAAAGTAATGAATTTGGATAGATTTTAAGGAGGTTTTATAAAAACCAATATTTTCAAGGCACAATTAATGCAATTATATTTTGTATTAATTGTGCTTTTTTGTTTTACCAAAATTAGTTTTTATTATAATACCGAGGTGGAATTTGTAATACACAAAATACATGTATAACATATACTCAACCGCTATTTAACAATATAAGGAATGGGCTAAATTCCATTTCACATTGGTATAATTTGTTTTTTAAAATATCTACTTTTTTAATAATACTATAAAATATAATAGTAAACTTGCAATAGGATTTCATTATAGTACAACAGATGGTAAAAAAAACGATGAGAATATCATTAATAATGTTACTTACTTTTATTGGTAGAAGCATTTACGCACAAACTGAAAGTTTTAAAAACCCTTTGAAAATTAGTGGATACCTCGAAACTTATTATACTTACGATTTTGGAAATCCATTTAATAATATAAGGCCAACATTTGTTTATTCATTTAACAGACATAATGAAGTAAATATTAATTTAGGTTTTATAAAAGCTGCATATGAAACAGATAACGTAAGATCAAATTTAGCATTTATGACAGGAACCTATGCCAATTCAAATTTAGTGAACGAAGCAGGTGTATTAAAAAATATATTTGAGGCCAATGTTGGAGTTAAAATTTCTAAAACTTTAAATTTATGGGTTGATGCAGGAGTATTTGCATCGCATATTGGTTTTGAAAGCGCTATTGGAAAAGATTGTTGGAATTTAACTAGAAGTATTTTGGCAGACAACTCGCCATATTATGAAAGTGGAGCAAAAATTTCATATACCAGTAAAAATGAAAAATGGTTTTTAAGTGGATTAATTTTAAACGGTTGGCAACGTATTAATAGAATTGACGGAAATTCAATGCCAGCTTTTGGGCACCAAATTACTTATAAACCAACCCCAAAAATTACGTTAAATAGCAGCTCATTTGTTGGCAATACTTTACCAGATAGTTTAAAGCAAATGCGTTATTTTCACAATCTATATGGTCAATTTATGTTAAATAATAAATTATCGATTTTGGTTGGTTTTGATATTGGATTACAACAAAAAATAAAAGAAAGTAACAATTACAATAGTTGGTTTTCGCCAGTTATTATAGCAAAGTATACACCAAATATAAAAACAAGTATAGCTGCTAGAAGCGAATATTATAGCGATGAAAAAGGGGTAATTATTCCTACTAATACACCTAATGGTTTTCAAACTTTTGGTTATTCGTTAAACCTTGATAAAAATATTGCAAGCAATATTATTTGGCGTATAGAAGGTAGATCATTTTTAAGTAATGACTTTATTTTTACAAATAATAAAAAAGCCAGTGAGGTAAATTATTTTTTAACAACTGCATTGGCAATTTCTTTTTAATAAAAGCAATAAATTATGAAACAAAAAAAATTATTAATAAAAGAAGCGCAAGAGGAATTAATAAAGATTTTGAAAACTCGTTTTGAAAAAAATATGAACCGCCATATTGGACTTGAATGGACAAAAATAGAAGGCAAACTTTTAGGGAATAGTGAAAAATTATGGTCGTTAAATGAAATGGAAAAAACAGGTGGCGAACCCGATGTGGTAAGGTTTGATAACGAAAATGATGAATATGTTTTTTATGATTGTTCACCTGAAAGCCCAAAAGGAAGAAGAAGTATTTGCTACGACAATGAAGCTTTAGAAGCTAGAAAAGAATTTAAACCCAAAAACAGTGCGATAGGTTTAGCAAATGAAATGGGTATAAAAATTCTTACAGAAGAGGAGTATAAAGCATTGCAAAAATTGGGTAATTTTGATACTAAAACATCGAGTTGGATACTTACACCGCCTAATATTAGAAAACTTGGTGGAGCAATATTTGCTGATTACCGTTTTGAAACTGTATTTGTTTACCATAATGGAGCAGAATCTTACTATGGTGGCAGGGCATTTAGAGGTTCTATTTGTATTTAAAAAACTATAATAAAAAGTATTAGTTTTTCAAATTTATAAATAAAATGAAAAATAAAATTGGACCAAAACAAAACCCTATGACATTAAAAACGCCACCGTTATCATCAGAATTTACAATGCATATAGATGGAAAGATGGAAAAGAAATATTGGTATGTACTGTTGGTAAAACAATTTTACATTATGATATTTGAATTATTAACGACTTACATGCTATGCTTAAAGCACATGGCGATTGGATGGAACTGGGCAGTGCCGATGAGCAAAAGCCTGCAAAAGAAGGAACAGTAGAAGCTTGGGGACGCGCAGAAAATAATCCTGTGGGTAGTTGGTATGGATTAAAAAAAGGATTTAGAGGAAGAGTAGGAATGTATATTCCACCGTTAATAGAAGCTTTGAGATTAGCCGAAGTTACACATTTGCCTAAAGGAAATAAAATAAAAGCCCTTTAAACTTTCAATAAAAAGCACTTAAACCATTTTGGTTTGACTTTTTAAATTAAAATGATGTTTGTGCAAATAATATTTTTACCATGAAACATTTACCCGAACAAGAAAAACTAAACAACAAAATTATTATCGTTGACAGTTTATCAAAGAAAGAAATGGATAACATTTTTGATTGGGTTTTGCAATAGGTATAATTTGGAACGTATACAGGCAAAACCACGACTTTATAAATTAAACGATAGACAGTTTGCAATAACTTTTCCATTTGACACAGCGTTTAAAAATTATTTTTTTTATTAATTATTTACACTATTCAGTGGGTTTTAAAAAATCATTTTCTATAACAGCTTGTGAAACAACTAAACAAGCAGTAGGTTGGGTAAAAGAAAAAATAGCGAATAAAAAAGTAATGCTTTTTATTCCTTTAGAAAACAACGAAAACGTATAGTTGATAGCGGAAGACAATATTGGCTATAAACTCGGCTTTGCAATAGACGGAGAAAAACAAATTTTACAAAAACCTAATCATTACTTTCCATTATTATCAATTAACTAATCTCCCAATTTTACCTTTATTTCCTGCTAAAAACACTAATTTACCTTGCTTTGCTTTTTGCACCACATTAAAACTTTGGTTGCTAATGTTTGTCCATTTTTTTAGAGTATAATTAAAAATATCAACTCCATTAGTTCCACAAGCAATGTAAACAGAAGGCGTTATTTTTTCAATACACGATCTATATCCATAAGGGTTACAACCCATGTCTTCATACATTAAACTTGCCCCAATTTCATCAAAGTTTTTATACACTGCCGAATCGTTTCTATAGTCGCCACCAACTGCAAAAAAACCACTTTTGCTTTTTACTAACGAATAAGCTCCTTTTGAATTGCTTCCTTGTTGAATTTTTAAATTGGTTTTAATTGATTTAGAATAAGTATTTTTAAATTTATAAAAACTAGCATACATACCACCACTTACAAAACCAAATTCGCTTTTACCCCAACATTGTAAACTAGTCCCACTTGCTGCATAAACGGCTTCTCCTTGTTCGGCTTTAGGAGTAATATTGGAATTTAATGCTTCCCATTTTTCACCACCATTATTTGTTTTAATTATATAAAAATTGCCATTAATAGGGTCGCCTAAAACTATTCCATTCTCCTCATTCCAAAAATCAATAGCATCTAAAAAGTAAGCACTGTCTGTATTTTTATATACTTCGTCCCAGGTTAATCCTCCATCAATGGTTTTTAAAATATACGCAGGCGAACCACTACTTATCATTATGGCTATTTTATCACTAAATGCTTCTATGTCTCTAAAATCGCTTTTAGCATATTCTTTTAATTGAATAAATACAAAAGATTTGCCTCCATTGACACTTTTTGCTAAGGTGCCTCGGCTGCCACTTGCCCATATTACCGTGTCGTTAACTACGCACAAACCCCTAAAAGAAGTTTTGCTAAGAATTACACCTTCACCTAAAAAAAAGTTATTGCTATCAATTAATTCAATATTAGTTTGTGCCAATAAGTTTAAACTTAAGCAAAAAAGTATAAAGGTTTTTATATATTTCATTGGATAATTATTAAGTTAATTGATATTTTTATATACAACAAACTTATTTAAAAACATGATATTTTTATTAATAAAAAATAGTAATATCAACTTTCATAAATTTTTATATATTGCTGTTTTTATATAAAATATTTTATGAATAAAACAATACATTTAACCTTACTATTGCTTTTTGCTTATTACTTTTTGCCAATCAATTCTTCAGCGCAAGAAACTAATCCTGTAAACGGACCATTTTCAATAATTCCTAATTATTATGTATTGGTAAATGCATCGGTTTTTTCGAACAATGAAAACAAAATGATTGATGCTACCATAGTGGTTAAAAACGGTATAATTGAAAACTTTGGAAAAGGAATTCCTATTCCAAAAGATGCTTTATTAATAGATTTAAAAGGAAAATATGTTTATCCTTCGTTTATCGATTTGTATTCGAACTACGGTTTAAATATAACAAATAATACCAAAGGAAATGCGCAATATAATACCAATAAAAAAGGTGCTTATGCTTGGAACGATGCCATAAAAGCAGAGTTGAATGCTGTTGATTATTTTAGTTTTGATGAAAAAAAATCGAAACAATATATTGAAAGTGGTTTTGGAACTGTGCTTACCGGAAACCACGATGGAATAAGCAGAGGTACTTCAGCTTTGGTTTTAACATTAAATTCAAATGAAAATAGTTTAATAGTTTTGCCAAAAGCTGCCACAGGTTATAGTTTAAACAAGGGCAGTTCGGTGCAAGATTATCCAAACTCATTAATGGGAAGTATAGCTTTGTTAAGGCAAACATTTTATGATGCCAATTGGTACAAAACACAATCGATTGAAAAAAATTTAACGCTTGAATCCTTAAACCAAAGTTTACAGTTACCTGCAATTTTTCAGGTTGATGACAAACTATCGGTGCTAAGGGCCAATAAAATTGCAAAAGAGTTTAACACTAATTTTATAATAAAAGGCGCAGGCGATGAATACCAAAGATTAAATGAAATTAAAGAATCAATTACAACTTTAATTGTTCCAATTAACTTTCCAAAACCATATGAAGTAGAAGATGTATTTGATGCCAATTATGTGAGTACAGCCGATATGAAACATTGGGAAATGGCCCCAGCAAATGCCAAATTATTAACCCAAGCTAATATTAATTTTGCTATTACAAGTTATGGTTGTAACGATGCCAATGAGTTTATTAAAAACCTAAAAAAAGCCGTTTTGTATGGTTTAAATGAAAATGCTGCCATTAATGCTTTAACAAAAATTCCAGCTCAATTAATTAAAGCTGATGCAAATGTTGGTTCAATAGAAAAAAATAAATTGGCTAATTTTTTTATAACCAACAAACCCTTTTTCGAAAAAGATGCGATGATTTTAGAACATTGGATAAAAGGGAAAAAAAATACTGTAAACACTATTCCTGAAACTGATTTAAGAGGAAAATATTCTTTAAATTTAAAAAGTTTTGAAAACTATATTTTAAAAATTGATGGTGATGAAAGTAAACCCAATATAGCACTGTTAGGTAAAGATACTTTAAAATCGAATTTGAATTTACAGCCCGATATGATGACTGTTGTTTTTAAAATGGCAAATAAAAATAACGAATCGTTAAAGTTTAATTTTTGGATAGATAAAACAGAAATATTAAATGGAGTAAACAATGTAAAAGTATTTATGGGTAAAGCCCAATTTAACGATGGAACTTATGCTGATTTTAAAGCAGAAAAGGTAGATGACATAAAAAAGGACACTAAAAAAACAGATACCATTGCAACTATAAATTTGGGTAATATAGTATATCCTTTTACCGATTATGGTTGGAGTATAAAACCTATTGCTGAAACCATAATTTTTAAAAATGCTACCGTTTGGAGTAATGAAAAGGAAGGTGTTTTAAAAGAAACAGATGTAGCAATTAGTAGTGGTAAAATTGTAGCAATAGGTAAAAATTTAAGTATAAATAATGCCAAAGTAATTGATGCAACTGGCAAACATTTAACCAACGGAATCATTGATGAACATTCGCACATTGCCATCACTCGTGGTGTGAATGAATGCTCGCAAGCTATTACTGCCGAAGTAAGAATTGGCGATGTTGTTTATAGTGAAGACGTTAATATTTATAGGCAATTAGCAGGTGGAGTAACATCTGCTCAATTATTGCATGGTTCGTGCAATCCTGTAGGAGGGCAAAGTGCAATTATAAAATTGCGTTGGGGTTCATCACCCGAAAAAATGAAAATTGAAAATGCCGATGGATTTATAAAATTTGCCTTGGGCGAAAATGTAAAACAAAGTAATTGGGGCATTGAAACCAATAGGTATCCGCAAACAAGAATGGGCGTAGAACAATTGTATTACGATGCTTTTTTAAGAGCAAAACAATATGAAAAAAAATTAGCTGCTAGCCCTAAATTAACCAGAAAAGATTTAGAGCTTGATGCATTAGTAGAAATATTAAATGCTAAACGATTTATAAGTTGCCACAGTTATGTGCAAAGCGAAATAAATATGTTAATGCACGTAGCAGATAGCATGAAATTTAAAGTAAATACTTTTACCCATATTTTAGAAGGTTATAAAGTAGCTGACAAAATGAAAGTACATGGCGTGAACGCAAGTACATTTGCCGATTGGTGGGCTTACAAGTATGAGGTAATTGAAGCCATTCCATTTAATGCTGCAATAATGCATAAAGTTGGAGTAAATGTGGCTATAAATAGCGATGATGCTGAAATGGGTAGAAGGCTAAACCAAGAAGCAGCAAAAATTATTAAATACGGAAATGTTAGCGAAGAAGATGCTTGGAAAATGGTTACTTTAAATCCTGCAAAAATGTTGCATTTAGATAATAAATTAGGAAGTATAAAAGTAGGCAAAGATGCTGATTTAGTTTTGTGGAATTTTAATCCATTAAGCATTTATGCAAAACCTGAAATGACTTTTGTTGACGGAATTTGTTACTATAGTATTGCTCAAGATGAAGCATTAAGAATAACAATTAAAACCGAACGCCAACGCTTAATTAACAAAATGATTGCTGCAAAACAAACAGGCGAAAAAACGGAACATAAAGTTAGTTTTATTGATGAAAATTACCATTGTGAGGATTAAGCTACTTTGTCAAAGTTTTTTTACTTTGACGAAGTTTTATAAGATATAGAGGTTTTAAACCTTGTTGGAGTTTTTTAACTTTGTCAAAGTCTTGAACTTTGACAAAGGTTTGTTCCCGCACTTAGATAAAGGAATAGTCTCTTTAAGTAAACAAAATCAATTTAGTTACTCAAAACCTTTTCAATCACTCTAGGAAAATGAGCCATTTCCAATTCATGAATTTTGGTTGCTATGCTTTCAGGTGTATCGTTTTCAGTTAAACTGGTTTTTGCATTAAATATAGTTTTTCCTTCATCAAAACGATTATTTACATAATGAATAGTAATTCCTGTTTCGGTCTCTTTTGCTTGGTTTACTGCTTGGTGTACATGCATTCCGTACATTCCTTTTCCGCCAAACTTTGGCAATAATGCAGGATGAATATTAATGATATTATTGGGAAAAGTATTCACTAAATACTCGGGAACAAGCCATAAAAAACCGGCTAATACAATTAAATCAGGCTCAAAAGTGTTAATTTTATTTAAAAATAAAGTTTCGTTTTTGTATTCTTCGCGTTTAAATATAATACAAGGAATATTAAATTTTTCCATTCTGTTTATTACACCTGCCGAGGCATTATTTGTAAAAACAGCAACTACTTTAATTGTTATGCTATCTTTAAAATATTGGGCTATGTTTTCAGCATTACTGCCGCTGCCCGATGCAAATATTATTATGTTTTTCAAACTAAAATTCCAATTCGTCTTTTAATATTTTTTCTAAAAACAAATTTGCATTGTTATTGCCATTTAAACTTTGAATGGGCAAGCTCATAAATACCAAAACAGTCTTATTGTTTTTTAAAGAAATACGTTTCGAAACCACATTTGACTGACCAAAGTAAGGTTTAGCACCACCGGGTCCTAAAGTAATTAACGAAGCTTTATATAACGAGTCGAAATTGCTAGTACCACTCGAAGTTGATTGCGTAAAAAATGGTTTTACACTCGAAATAATGATGTTACATTTTAATGTAGGCCAAGTGTTATTATAAGGTTTTAACTCATCATTTAAATTCATTCTTATTGTTAAACCGCTTGAATCGGAAGCCAACCTTTGAATGGGAGTAAAACCAAAACTTTCTGACTCATTTGGGATATCAGAACCAAAATTACACATCATAAACATACGACCCCCATTTTCAAAAAACTGATTGGTGCTTTGTTGTGCCAAAGCCAGGGTATTAGAAGTAGCACCTTCGTCACTTATCCATATTATTTTATCAAAAAACGAAAAAACCCTTGCTTGAGTTAATACATCAGGCGATTGTTCGGTATAAGTAGAAAGTGCGGTACTGAAATTATTTAAATACAAAGTATCAAAACTGGTTAAAAATGAAATTGTTCTGGTTGAAATAAAGTTTTGAGGTGTATTGCGCGAAGTTAAATAAGCATTTATAAACAATGTTTTTGAAACTGGTTTTTTTATAAAAATAGAGTCAAAAACAAACTTCGATTTTAGTCCTGCTCTGTCAACTGCTTTTATGTAAAAAACATTCCAAGCGTTATATTTAATTCCATAAATTCTTGCATCAAGTGCTTTTGTTTTAGTGCCTGCAAATACAAAACATGAATCTGAAAACGAATTATCAGACATAATGGTTATATCTAAAATAGAATTAGATAAATTGTATTTAGTTGTATTTGTATCATTTAAATAAACTTCAAAACCATTTAAATCTTGCAAACCATCGGCATCATTTGCCGCCCAGTAAAAATGAACTGCAGGAAACGATTTGGTTGGTTTTTTTCCAGCAATATTGGTAAGTAAAATAGTTGGTGCTGAGTTACGAACAGGATAAATTAAACTAGCAGGTGTTAAATCTTTTTGTCCTAAATTATCAATTGCTCTCACAAAAATAGGTAAGTCGGCAGTATCATTTCCAAACGGAATTAAAAGTAAAATACTGCTATCGGTTTTGGTAGTATAAACCCATGTTTTCATGCTATCAACCGACACTTCATAACCAGTAATAAATCCTTTTTCCGAAGTACCCCACCAATAAGCATCTACTCGTGTTGTTAATCTGTTTTCTCCAGTTCTTTCTATTTTGCTAACAGCCATAAATGTTTCAGGATTTGAAATAGAATTAATATCTCCTTCATATCCTTTTTTACAACTAAAAAGAAGAGTAAAAATAAAAAATAAAAATAAGTAATTACTTGGTTTCATGTAAACATTTTAAGTAAGTATCAAACTTACAATTAAAAATTAATGGTTTGGGTTATTTACGTAAATTTAACATGAGCAATTTAATTCATGCCGCCTTCTTTTAATTTTTCGGCATTTTCAGCTATTTGCAATTGGTCAATAAACTCTTGAATATCACCATTAATAACCTCGGGTAAATTGTATTTTGTTAAGCCTATCCGATGGTCGGTTACACGAGCTTGTGGATAGTTATACGTTCTAATTTTAGCCGATCTATCTCCTGTAGAAACCATGGTTTTTCTTCTGCTAGAAATACCATCCAAATGTTTTTTTAATTCAATTTCATATAACTTGGTTCTTAACATTTGCATGGCACGTTCGCGGTTACCTTTTTGGTTGCGCTCTACTTGGCAAACTACAACAATACCCGAAGGTTTGTGAGTTAACTGCACTTTCGATTCTACCTTGTTTACATTTTGCCCACCTGCACCACCAGAGCGCGAAGTTTGCATTTCAATATCAGCTGGATTAAGTTCCACATCCACTTCTTCGGCTTCGGGCAAAACCACAACCGATGCTGCTGAGGTATGCACTCTTCCTTGCGATTCTGTATCGGGTACGCGTTGAACGCGGTGAACACCACTTTCGTATTTTAAAATTCCATATACATCATCACCAGTAACTTCCATTACTATTTCCTTGTATCCACCAACAGAACCTTCTGTAAAATCTAATACTTCTGTTCTCCATCCTTTATTTTCACAGTAACGGCTATACATTCTAAATAATTCTCCAGCAAAAAGTGAAGCTTCATCACCACCAGTTCCTCCTCTTATTTCAATGGTAGCATTTTTCTCGTCTTCGGGTTCTTTTGGAATTAATAAAATTCTAATTTCCTCTTCTAAAGGTTGTACTTTTGGTTCTATTTCATCTAATTCTTCTTTGGCCATATCGCGCAAATCCGAATCTTTTTCATTCTTTAAAATATCTCGCGCATTGTCAATATTATCGGTTAAATTTTTGAGCTCGTGGTATTTACTTACAATCCCACTTAAGTTTTTATATTCCTTGTTTAAAGTAGTAAAACGTTTCATGTCACTTAAAATATCTGGCTGACTGATAAGTTCTTCTACATTTTTAAATCGGGTATATATGGCTTCTAATTTATCTAACATTGCTTATTAAGCTTTAAAATTTGAGGCGCAAATATAAGCCTCAACTAGTTTATTACCTAAGATTTTGATTTTTTGTTAATTGGATATAATTAATTGGAAGATATTTTATGTTTGTTTTAACTTTATATATTTTTAAAAAAAGGATTAATAAAGATAAAGGATTAATGACTTTAATAAAAAAAGGATTTTAAAAAACTACCAAAACTCTTATTTTTAGTAATGATTGTTAAGTATTTATTTATAAAAACAATAATTGATTAACAAATACTAAAAACTTTTACGGTATTAAAACTTTTAATATTTTAATATTTGCACGCAAAATTAAAAACAACTAAAATAGCATACTGAAATTGACTTTTCAAAAACACATATCGTTTCCTCATGTAATTAAACTTATAAGTAAGGGAGAAGGTTTTAACTTAGATTTTAAAAAAACCATTTCTTCTGCCACAAAAATTGCTAAAACCATGGTGGCCTTTGCCAACCATAAAGGAGGTACGCTTCTTGTTGGTGTTAATGATAATAAAACCATTGCGGGAGTAAAAAGTGAAGATGAAAAATATATACTTGATTTGGCAGCTAGTTTTTATTGCAAACCCGAAATAAAAATAGAACTAATAGAATGGGAAATTGGTGGAAAAACTGTAATTGAATGCATAATCCCTGAAGGAAACGATAAACCATACTATGCCAAAGATGAAGACGGAAAATGGTGGGCACACATAAGGGTTGATGATAAAACACTGCTAGCAAGTAAAATAGTGTTAGATGTACTAAAACGCCAAACAAATTTTACAGATACTTACATTGAATATACCCAAAACGAAAAAGGATTATTACAATACTTAAACACCACAAATAAAATAACATTAAAAGAAGTAACAAAGCTGCTAAACATTGGCAGGTGGCGGGCACAAAAAATGCTAATAAACTTAGTAAGTGCTGGTATTTTACGTTCACATACAACTGAAAAAACAGAATTTTTCACCTTGAGTTAAAACCAAAATTATGGCAAATAAATTAGAAAGAAGAAATTTTTTAGGCCGGTTAACACTGGCAGTTTCAGCTGCATTTGCAGCACCAATGCAAAGCTTTTCTCAATCATTAAAACAATCATATAATGCTTTAAATCCCAATCCAATTATTAAAATAAAACCTTTGGGTTTTCAATGGGAAACAGCCGATCCTTTTTTGTTTTGTGTACACCACGAAGATAAATTTCCGAAAGGAAACGAGGCCATGGGACCAGACAAAACCTTGTTTAATGGCCGCCACATGGGTGATGATTTTATAATAAAAGATGGATTTAGAATGTATCATGGCAAGGTAGTTCCAGGTTTTCCAGGCCACCCACATAGGGGTTTTGAAACCATAACTGTAGTTCGCAAAGGCATTGTTGATCACGCAGATTCGATGGGAGCTTCAGGCCGTTATGGAGATGGAGATGTGCAATGGATGACTGCAGGTAAAGGAGTGCAACATTCTGAAATGTTTCCATTAATAAAAAAAGAAGCCGAAAATCCGATGGAGCTATTTCAAATATGGTTGAATTTACCTAAAAAAAATAAAATGGTTGCTCCACATTTTAAAATGCTTTGGCGCGAAGCAATTCCAAATTATGTGCATGAAGATAGCAATAAAAAAACAACTAAAATAGAAATAATTGCTGGCAAAATTGGTAAACACAAAGCACCCGCTCCCCCACCCGATTCGTGGGCTGCAAACCCTAAAAATGAAGTAGCCGTTTGGAATATAAAAATGGATGCTGGAGCTGAATATGTATTACCTAAAGTTTCGGTTGGAATAAACAGAACCATTTATTTTTATGAAGGAAATACATTAACTATAGCTGAAACTTTAATAAAACCATACAACGCAGTGGAGTTATTGCCAAATATGGATGTAACATTAAAAGCAGGAAATACTGAAGTAAGTATTTTGCTATTGCAAGGCAAACCAATTGGTGAACAAGTAATGCAATATGGTCCGTTTGTAATGAATACAAAAGAAGAAATAAACCAAGCTTTTGAAGATTATCATAAAACTCAATTTGGAGGTTGGCCTTGGCCAAAATACGACCAAGTTCATGCTAGAGAAAAAAGCCGCTTTGCCAAACATGCCGATGGAAAATTAGAGGAGAAAAAAGGCTAAGCTCTGCGTGATAAACATTATAACAATTTTATTTACTTTGCTTGCCAATTGAAAACACACCAAATGTATATGCAACGATGCTTGGAATTGGCCCATAATGGAGTTGGTTCGGTATCGCCCAACCCTTTGGTAGGGTGTGTTATTGTTTATGATAATAAAATAATTGGCGAGGGATGGCATAAACAATTGGGTGAATCACATGCAGAAGTAAATGCAATTGATTCGGTTAAAGATAAAAGTTTATTAGCTGAATCAACTTTGTATGTAAATTTAGAGCCTTGCAATCATTTTGGTAAAACTCCGCCTTGTGCTAATTTAATAATTGAGCACAAAATAAAAAAAGTAGTAGTTGGAATGGTTGATCCATTTGAAAAAGTGGCAGGACAAGGAATTAAAAAACTAAAAGATGCAGGCATTGATGTTGAAGTAGGAATTTTAGAAGAAGATTGTAAGTTTTTAAATAGGCGTTTTATAAAATTTGTTACACAACAAAAACCTTATGTTATTTTAAAATGGGCACAAACGTGGAATGGATTTATAGCACCAGATGCCAATAAAATAAGTGCTGAAGAATTTGAAATACAACGCCATATTACTGATAGAATTGTTCAAAAATTAGTGCATAAATGGCGCACACAAGAAGATGCAATAATGGTAGGAACGAATACTGCATTGCTCGACAATCCTGCATTGAACGCAAGAGAATGGAAAGGCAGAAACCCAACTAGAATAGTACTTGACAGAAATTTGCGATTGCCTTTTAATTTAAAATTATTTGATAAAAGTGAACCAACTATTGTATTTACTGAACTAAAAAAAGAAAGTGAACATAACCTTACATTTATTCAACTAAATTTTGAAAAAAACTGGTTAAATGAAATGCTTAACGAACTGTATAAACTAAATATACAAAGTGTAGTAATAGAAGGTGGTTCGCAACTACTAAATGCGGTTATTGATAATAAAATATGGGATGAAGCAATTATTTTCACATCTCCAAAAACCATAAATGATGGTATAAAAGGTCCTTTAATTTATGGGAATAAAATACAACAAGAAAACATTGATGGAGTAGTTATGAATGTATTACTAGCCATTAACGATTAACAGAAACCAATTAATGATATTTTTATTCCTTAGTATTTTAGCATCAACCATAACAGTTAGTTTTTTTAAAATTTTTGAGCGAGTTGGTGTCAATACATTGCAAGGAATTATTTTCAATTATATAACTTGTGCTGTTTTAGGCAATATATTTACTACAGAAACTCCTGTAATATTGACTAATTTTTACCAACAAGGCTGGTTTCCTTACACCATTTTATTAGGGTTTTTGTTTATTAGTATATTTTTTGCGATTGGCGAAACTTCGCAAAAAATGGGAGTTTCAGTAAGTATGGTTTCAGCCAAACTTTCGGTAGTAATACCCATTCTTTTTGCCTTGATATTTTTCAACGAAAGCCTTACTTTTTTTCAAATAATTGGAATTGGATTGTCGCTGTTTGCAGTTTATTTTATAAGCAGAAAGCATAATGATGGCTCCACTAAAACTAAAAACTTATGGGTGCTTCCTACAATAGTATTTATTGGCAGCGGTATAATTGATACTACTTTAAATTTTATCCAAAAACAGTTTATTCCTGCAGTAAGTGAGGCATACATCATTACCACAGTATTTAGTATTGCTTTTATTGTAGGTGCCTTTTTTTTAACATATTTGGTTGTTTTTAAAAATAAAAAAATAGCACTTAAAAATGTGTATTGGGGAATATTTTTAGGTATTCCAAATTATTTCAGCATGTTGTTTTTAGTTAAAACATTAAGTTATTTTCCAAACGCAAGCGCAACCATTTTCCCAATAAATAATATTGGAATTGTAGCTTTAAGTACGCTTGTTTCAGTTTGGTTTTTTAAAGAAAAATTAAACAATAAAAACATCATTGGTTTAGTTTTTTCATTGTTAGCAATTGTATTAATTTCAATAAAATTTTAGTTTTTAATTATGCTATTTACCGATACTTATTTAACAATTTTAGAAAAACAGATAGGTGAGTATAAAGATAAAGGCAGTAAATTTATAGGGGTTGCTTATCCTATTAAAACAGAAGAGGAAGGCAAAGAAATTTTAAAACAAATAAAAAAAGAACATCCACAAGCCAATCACCATTGTTGGGCAATGATTTTAGGTGCAGGTAAGGAGTTTCAAAAAAGCAGTGACGATAGAGAGCCAGCAAATACTGCAGGAAAACCAATTTTAAGGGCATTACTTCAAAAAGATTTAACTTATGTGATGGTTATAGTTGTTAGGTATTTTGGAGGAAAACTATTAGGTGTTTCTGGTTTAATAAATGCTTATTTCGAAGCCAGTGCAACAAGTTTGTCTAATGCAGTTATAATAGAAAAACAAGTAATAGAACAATACCAAGTAGTTGTTGATTTTTTATTACACAATCAATTGTACAAGATTGGTAAAAATAACAATATAAAAATATACCCTAAAGGTATTTTGAGCCCAAACAGTTTTATATTTGAAGTCAGAAAAATGAAATCGCCCGACATTATAAAACAATTAAACGATGTTGGAATAAATGAAATTAAATTTTTAAATACATTATGAAAAAAAACACCCTACTATTCTTACTGGTTTTAAGTTATGTGGCAAAAGCACAAATACTTACTACCACCCAATATTTAAACAATAAAAAAGCCAGTCTTTTTATTCCAAATAAAAGTATAAAAATAGTTATTGAAAACAATTCAATTATTGAAAGTGATGTTAACTTGTTACCCATTAAAACATATTTATTAAACAATATAAATGAACTAAAAATAAATAATAGTAATATAAAATTAGTTCATGTTTACAAAAGTGCCATTGGCAATCATTACCAATTTAAGCATACATATAATGGTTCAGAAGTATATCAATCAAACTTAAAAATTACAGTGAATGCCAATAACGAAATTGTAAATATTATAAATGATTTGTCGGATTTAAGAACTATAAAATTGCCAAATGTAGAATTAAAAGAAAACGAGTTTTGGGTATTTAATGGAAATGAATTAATTCCATCAATAGGAAAAACCATAGGTAATAAAGAGCAGTTAATTTCCTTATCGAATATACTATTACACGAAAACATAAAAAGTGTAGGAAAAGGAAAAAAAGATACTAGTGTTATTGTAAAATTATTTAACCCCGACCCTTTAACCACAGCAAGAAGCCCTTACGAAGCCCCTTATTTAAATTACAATAAGCAAGATTCTCCAGCAATTAATAATGAGCGTAAAAATGTTCAATTAAATTTGATATACGATGACGTAGAAAAAACTTTTATTGCAGAAAATAAATATGTTTTAATACAAGATATTTTTGGCCCAACAGCTGCGCCTTTTAGTTTAAAAAACAAAGACAGTTTAGTGGTGACAAGAAACACTGATATTTTTAAGCAAGAAATGGCAATGTATCACATTGATCAATATCAAAATTACATTCAAAATATAGGAATAAACAATTTGCAAACTCAAATAAAAATAGATCCTATTGGTGGCTTTGGCGAGGATTCGAGGTTTGATTATTCAGGACCTGAACCTTATTTGATATATGCTGTTGGCGGAATACCAGATGCGGAAGATGCCGATGTAATAACACATGAGTACACCCATGCATTGGGTTTTTATATTGCACCAAATACCATAGAAGGGGAAGAAAGAATAGGAATTGATGAAGGCAATTGCGATATTATGGCAGCCATTTATTCTAGAAAACTGAGCGATTATGAGTGGAGAAAACTTTTTAATTGGGATGGCAATCAAACATGGAGTGGAAGAACTACTTTAAATACAAAAAATTATATTGATAATTATGTAAATGAAAGATATGCACTTTCGTCAATTTGGAGTGCTGCAGTAACTGATTTTGCTGAACAAATTGGGCTTGATACTACTACTAAATTATTGTTTGCAAGTATGGCCTCCTACCAAACCAATATGACAATTCCCACCTTTGCGCAATTGTTTATACAAGCTGATAGTATTTTATTTAACAAACAAAATGCTTACATTATTAAAAACTCGTTTTTTAACAGAAAGCTGATTCCAAGTCTATCTATCAATGAAAATTTTGATAAATCGTTAATTAAAATTTTAAATTCTCAAGGTTTTGCTAGTTCTAACGAATCGTTGGTAGTACAAGTTCCATCTATTGATAATTATGAGATAACAATCTTTAATTTGCAAGGAAAAGAAATAGTAAAATATAAAAATCAGTCGGTTAAAACCGAAATTAATTCCAACTTATTTACTCAAGGAATTTATGTTTTAAACATATCGAGTGGAAACAAAAGTTACAATTATAAAATAGCAAAATATTAATAAAATTAAACGTGAAAAAAACAGTTTTAATTACAGGAATAACAAAAGGAATTGGCAGGGCGTTGGCAGAGTTATTTGCCGAAGAAGGTTTTAATGTTGCTGGTTGTGCCAGAAACGAAAAAGAAATAAACACCTTTAAAGCAGAGCTTTGGAACAAATATGAAAACCAACGTTTTTTATTGGCTTCGGTTGATGTAAGTGATAAAATTGCTGTGCAGGCTTTTGCAAGCGATGTATTGAGCGAGTTTGAAACTATTGATGTGCTTATAAATAATGCAGGCATATTTATTCCAGGTACTATTTTAGGTGAAGATGATGGTATTTTTGAAAAACAAATAAATACTAATTTGGCAAGCGCATATCATTTAACGCGCGAAATTGTGCCCGGAATGAAACTTAAAAAAAGTGGTTATGTATTTAATATTTGTAGCACTGCAAGTATTAAAGCTTACCCTAACGGAGGTAGTTATTGCATTAGTAAATTTGCATTGCTAGGCATGACAAAAGTATTGAGAGAAGAACTAAAAGAACACAATGTAAAAGTGACTGCAATATTGCCTGGAGCAACACTTACTGATAGTTGGAAAGGTACTGATGTTCCAGAAAATAGGTTTATAAAACCAAAAGACGTAGCAGAAACAATTTGGAATGCATACTTATTATCGAAAAATACCGTTATAGAAGAAATATTAATCCGTCCGCAGTTGGGCGATTTAAGTTAAATTTTTTATAGATATATGAAAAAAATAAATTCAATTATTATTTGTTTGCTTTTAATAAGCAACATGGCAAATGCACAGTACTATTTTAAATACTCAGCTCTAAACAGTTATGACTATTATGAAAATACAGGAAAAATGTTTGTAAATAATGATTATAAAAAATTTGGGGTAAAAGAAGTAATTACTAAAAGAGTTGAGCCTAAATCAAACAAGGTTATTTCTACTGGAATAAATTCAATAAATGGTAATGGAATAAGTTATAAATTTATAAATTTAAATAAAAAAGGAGTATTGACTTATTCAAACAATTATAATTTTATTGACAGTGTGCATTACGATAAAAGATTAACAGTTTATAAAACTGATACCACTGTTATGATAAATGTATTTAACGATAAAAAATTAATAGCTGAAGTTCAATATTTTAATAAAAAGAAAGAAAAAAGAAGTTTTGCAAAACACACTTATAACGACAATAATAAAATATACAGTATAACTTGGTTTAATAAAAAAGGGATAGAAAACTACAGGTACGAATACCAATATTATGAAAATGGATCAAGAAAAACCACCCGTGAATTTGACAAAGGAAAGCTAAAAAAAGTATACAATTATACTTGCGAACCAATGGGTGAAGTTGAAAAAAAGGTAAGCCAACAAAACGTTTGTAAAAAGCGAACTTACAATGCCGATAGTTCCTATTTTGAAATATTTGAAGGAATGGATAACAAAGGAAAATCGTCTCGTAAAATTATAAAATACAGTAAAGACAGTACTGCAACAGAACAAGTTTTTTATAATAACAAAGATAAAGAAACAATGAAATTTGTTTATGAAAAAGGCAATAATAACTCGCAAAAAACTTACTTTTATTACAAAGGAAAGCTGAAAGAAGTTTCAGCATCAACTAAAAATAAAAATGGCTTGTTTGAAAGCTATACGGTAACCAACGGGAAAGGAAAAGTTAAAAGTAATACCACTTACGAGTACAGTTATTTTTAATTTATTTGCAAAGATTAATATTCTATTCTTTATTTTTAAAGTACTAGTAAATGTACTTTTTACAAAAGTGTAAACACTTTTTTTAGTAGAAATCACTTAATTTATTTTACTACAAAACTGCAAACAATCATTTTTATTGGAAAAGTATACTTTTAATTTCGCAGTAATTTATTTTACCCAAAAATTTAAAAATTTATAAACACAAACATGACAAAAGTATCAGTTATTGGAGCAGGTGCGGTGGGTGCAACCACAGCCGATGTTATTGCTTATCGCCAATTGGCCGATGAAGTAGTATTATTAGATGTAAAAGAAGGTTTTGCCGAAGGCAAATCATTAGACATTTATCAAACGTCTTCGTTATTAGGAATGAAAACCCGCGTTAGTGGAACTACTAACGATTATAGCAAAACTGCAAATTCGGATGTAGTAGTAATTACTTCAGGTATTCCTCGCAAGCCAGGTATGACACGTGAAGAATTAATTGGTACCAATGCTAATATTGTAAAAACTGTTGCTGAAAATGTATTAAAACATTCGCCTAATGCTATTATAGTTGTGGTATCAAACCCTATGGATACCATGACTTACTTGGCTTTAAAATCGACTGGCTTACCAAAAAACAGAATTATAGGCATGGGTGGATTATTAGATAGTGCACGTTTTAAAGGTTATTTAGGCTTGGCTTTAAACCAACCTACTGCCGATATTCAAGGAACTGTAATTGGTGGGCATGGAGATACTACTATGATACCTTTAACCCGTTTGGCTACTTTAAATGGTGTGCCAGTTTCTAATTCTTTAACTGCCGAGCAATTAAAAGAAATTAGCGATGCTACAATGGTTGGAGGTGCTACTTTAACCAAATTATTAGGCACTTCAGCTTGGTATGCACCTGGTGCTGCAAGTGCATTATTGGTTGAAAGCATTGTTCGCGATCAAAAACGTGTAATGCCTTGTTGTGTTTATTTAGATGGTGACTATGGCCAAAAAGATATTTGCTTAGGAGTACCTGTTACTATTGGCAAAAACGGTTGGGAAACAATAGTTGATTATAAATTAACAGATGGCGAAAAAACTGAATTTGCAAAAAGTGCAGATGCTGTAAGAGCAATGAATACTGTATTGAGCGAAATTGGAGTTTTGTAATACTTCGTTATTTAAAAAATAAAACCTAAAGTGGCTATCTCAAAAAGATGGCCACTTTGCGTTTTATGGTATTGTGTTTTTTTGTAAATCATTCAAGAAGAATTATCGTTCGTATCAAGCATAGTCATTGGTCATATCAAGCGTAGTCATTGGTCATGTCGAGCGAAGTTATAGGTCATGTCGAGCGAAGTTATAGGTCATATCGAGCGAAGTTATAGGTCATTCGAGCGGAGTCGAGACATAGTTCAACGATTCTCGCATGAACTCACTATGACTTTGGAACATTATCTAAAAAACAAGTGCGCTATGAGATTGTAGATTAAGTGTAATAAAGAATAGACAAGTAAGAACTCCCAATATAAATTCTGTTTTAATTTTTGAATATAATTTTTCAACTTCATTTTTTTAATATGCTTTTCAATATTATAAGCTTGAGCACTGTTATTACATTCAATAGTAAGAAATAAATCCCAAGGAATCCCTTTAGATGTAAATGAATCTTGGTATAAAACTGAGTTATGCTGAATAATTCTTAAATCAAAATTATCAGTCGAACCAATATAAAATCTATCTAATTTTGGAGAATAAATAATGTAAACGTAAAACATATAATTTCAATACAACAAAAAAGACCTCACATTGCTGTGAAGTCTTTTTGTTTGCTCCCCTAATAGACAAAAGATGCAAGCAAAATGAGTTAATTGTATATGGAATTATTAGGAAATTAGGGGTTTGAGTTTTTGGGAAAACGTAATGTTCAATAAAACAAATCTGGTGATTCCAAATGTTCTATTACAGATTCGATATAATCTTCTTTACTTGAAAATTCTTCAGGCCAAAATTGTGAAACCAAATGATAAGAAATTTCAGAAACATCAGCACTTGAAACTATCAAAGTATCAATGAACCATTTCTTTTCTCCAAATGTATTATCATCATCAAAAACTGGTTTGTTTTCAAGAAATTTTTGGGGTGTCTTGTAATCCCTATCAAGACAATATTGGTAAACAACTTCCCACGCATCCATTTCGATAGAATCAGAGTCTTTGACATCTTCCAAATCGTCTCCAGTTAACTTGTGTTGCTCTGCTAACCTTGTTAATTCAATAAAAATTTCACTATGTTCCATAAATCACTTTTAATCATCTATTAGTATTATTTAAAATAAAACTTTTTATTTGAATTTCGTAAATTTAACTTGAATTATTAAACATGAATAAAGAACAAATAGTAAACAAGAGAAAAGAAATTATAAATAAAAGTGAAGAGCTGCACAAAGCAATTATTAAGATAGGTATTAAAAAAGGCGTTTTTAGTGCAGGTATTTCTGAAAAGGAAATTAAAAATAGATATGTTGATATTTTTGATGTGTTACCAGATAACATCGCTTCATCAATACTGGTATTAAGTATAAATCCTAGCTCATCAGATATTGATAAAGGTGAAACCCCGTCATCTTGTTATCTTCATTACATACCTAAAGAAATTAAACTTTTAAGACCAGATTTAACCAAGGATACAATTGAGGGAAAAAGGGTAAACGCTTCTGTTATCCTGGTTATTTTGGAAGAATATACAAATTGTTCGAGGAAACAGATTATTACCCCTTATATGTTTCAAGTCAGTTTAATGAAAACTGGATAAAAATAGTAGAAAGTCAGGGTTTTGATACAGACCTTATAACACCAAAAGATAAAGAGGCATTAAAAGTCTTAGAAAACGACACAAAAAACAAAAATATTATTATCACAGACTTAATCCCTGTAAAGGAAACTGATAGTAAAAATGTATTGAAAATAATTGAAGATGATAATATTAAACAACTAATAATTGAACTACTTAAACTTAAAATTCAATTTTTAAACCCAACATATACGTTGTTGTTATTTAAAGGTATTCAAAAAGATTTACTATCTTTAATTAATGAATTATTTGAAAGTGTAGGATTGAATGAAACCAACTCAGCTAAATCGGGTTTTATTCGATACATGAAAGAAGAAAAGCTAATGGAGCTAAAGAAGAAAATGAATCTGGGTATTCAATATTCAAATCTATCTGATAAGTGGGAATACATTAAGAATAAGTAGGAAAGTGCAAGTTTTTTTTGTGTCATTAAGATTTACCCTTTATTGAAAATACAACCATCTGTATTTTCTTAAATATCTATTGTTTACAAGGGTTTTAAAAGGCTTTAAAAGAAAATCCACTCGGACATGAGTGGATTTTCGTTTGCTCCCTGGGCTGGACTCGAACCAGCGACCCCATGATTAACAGTCATGTGCTCTAACCAGCTGAGCTACCAAGGAATGTTTACCATGTTTTGTTAAATTATTTTACTTTAACGAGGGTGCAATGATAGGAATTGATAATTAAAAATACAATATTTGCACCGAAAAAAAATTAAAAAAAGTTTAATATATTATTTATGAGTTTATTAGTTGTTGGTTCGGTTGCTTTTGATGCCATAGAAACCCCATTTGGAAAAACAGATAAAATTGTAGGAGGAGCTGCTTCTTACATTGCATTGTGTTCTTCGTATTTTACTAAAAGTGTAAATTTAGTTGCCGTTGTTGGCGATGATTTCCCTCAAGAGTTTGTCAATCATTTAAATGTAAATGGTGTAAACACGGAAGGCTTGCAAGTTAAAGTTGGTGAAAAATCGTTTTTTTGGAGTGGTAAATACCACAACGACATGAATAGCCGCGATACTTTAGTTACTGAATTAAATGTGTTGGGTAATTTTGATCCAATAATTCCTGCTAGTTACCAAAACTGTGAGTATTTAATGTTAGGAAATTTAACTCCTAAAATTCAACAAACAGTAATTGAACGTTTAACCAACCGACCTAAATTAATTGTGCTTGACACAATGAATTTTTGGATGGAAATAGCAATGGACGATTTAAAGGAAACTTTAAAAATGGTAGATGTATTGACCATAAACGATGAAGAAGCTCGACAACTTTCTGGAGAATATTCGTTAGTAAAAGCAGCTGCAAAAATACAAAATATGGGTCCAAAATTTTTAATTATTAAAAAAGGGGAACATGGGGCATTGTTATTTCATGGTAAAGAAATGTTTTATGCACCTGCATTGCCTTTAGAAGAAGTTTTTGACCCAACTGGAGCGGGTGATACTTTTGCCGGAGGATTTATTGGTTATTTAGCCAAAACAAACGATTTAAGTTTTGACAACATGAAAAATGCAGTAATTTATGGTTCGGCAATGGCTAGCTTTTGTGTTGAAAAATTTGGAACTGAACGATTGGTTGATTTAACCGACACTGAATTAAATGCCCGCGTAGCTGAGTTTAAAAAACTTTCGAGTTTTACTATTTAGTAATTTTAAATTATTATATTTTTAAAAAAAGCCTCTTTTTAAAAATAAGAGGCTTTTTTTATTGTAAATGAAACCAACCTTTTTCTTATTTTCGCTGACCTTTGTAATACGCAAACATGTCGATAAAAGTAGAACACTTAACCAAAATATATGGAAGCCAAAAAGCTTTAAACAGCATTAGTTTTGAGGCGCAAAAAGGCGAGATTTTAGGATTTTTAGGGCCAAATGGTGCGGGAAAATCTACCACCATGAAAATACTAACTGGTTATATTCCAGCAACAAGTGGAAAAGCATTTATAAATGAAATTGAAATAAACGAAAACAGCATACATATTAGAAAAGAAGTAGGTTATTTACCCGAATTAAATCCGCTTTATACCGATATGTATATAAAGGAATATTTGCTATTTATAGCCAATAGCTATGGAATAAAAGAAGGAGCCAATCAAGCTGCAGAAGAAATGATTTCAAAAACAGGTTTGAGTTTAGAACGCAAAAAGAAAATTAGTCAGTTAAGCAAAGGTTACAAACAACGTGTTGGCTTAGCAGCAGCCATGATTCATAACCCAAGTATATTAATTTTAGATGAACCAACCAGTGGTTTGGATCCTAACCAAGTTACAGAAATTAGAAACTTAATTAAAGAAATAGGAAAAGACAAAACAGTAATTCTGTCGAGCCATATAATGCAAGAAGTGGAGGCTATGTGTAGTAGAGTTGTTATTATAAATAAAGGTAAAATTGTAGCTGACGATAAAATTGAAAACTTACAACAGTCGTTTAGCAAAGAATATATTATTTCGGTTCATTTTAAAAATAGTCCAACTATTGAAAGCCTCAAAACCATCGATAAAAACTTAAATATAGTTGCTACAAAAGAAGGTTTTACAATTACTGCGAAAACTGATATTAGAGAAAAAATTGCTCAAAAAGCTGCAGAAAATAATTGGTTGGTATTAAGTATGAATTTGGAAGAAAGCTCGTTGGAAGAAGTATTTCAAAGGTTAACGAAGTAATGATGAATGATGAAGAAAATTAAAATTATAAATATTGTAATTGTAGTATTTTTTGTATGTAGCATATTAAATGTTAATGCTCAAAATAGTATGAAAGCAACTATGCTTAAATACGATTCAACTTATATTAGTTTGCAAAGTGTTGTAAAAAATATTTATAAAAAATATGGTGCTAATGATACAAATTTTGAAGCAGTTGTGCCTGATTCAATAGATAAACTATTAGAAAAAACTTTTTTGCTTTTAGAAAAAAGAGAAAAAGAAATAGATAAAATATGTCAAAATCAAAACGAAATTTTGGCCGAAGAAGAAGCTAATGAATGGAATTTAAAAACAGATTCTATTATAAAATTAAAGCATCTTGCATTTAATGCACATCCTAAAATTGGCTTTTCGTTTTCGGGTAATTTATATTTATTTTCAGCTCAATATGCATTTGTTTTAAACCAGTTTAGAACTTTCGATTTTGGAATAGGTTCGGGTATAGAATATATAAATAAAGGAGGTTCAAACATTGAAGTTGTTCAAATGCCTGTTTTTTTAAATAATAATTTTTATTTAGAAGAGTTTATTTTCTTAAACTTCGATTATGGTTTTACAATACCTATAAGCGGGAGTTATAAAAATAATAAAAACGATAAAATTGATTATGATATTAATAATTTGAAAAGTAATTTTTACTTTGAATTGGGTTTAGGTGTTTTAACAAAATCTAACTTTGGTATTCAATTAAATATTAGAAATCAAGCATTAGGAGTTCCAGAAACTGTTAGTAGTAGAAGCCAAATGTTTGGAATAAAATTAATTTTTTAAACACAAATTCCTTAACTTTCAACTGACAACCAACAACTATCAACTAAATGTACTCAATACTTCAAAAAGAAATACGCAGCTTTCTTAGCTCATTAATTGCTTACGTAGTAATTATTGTGTTTTTAATAGCAACAGGATTGTTTATGTGGGTGCTACCCGATAACAATGTGTTCGATATGAAATATGCCAATTTGGATACACTTTTTACTTTGGCTCCTTGGTTATTTTTGTTTCTTATATCTGCCATTACCATGCGTACTTTTAGTGAAGAAAAAAAGAATGGAACCATTGAAATATTAACCACCAAACCAGTGAGCGATTTAAATATAATTTTAGCCAAATACTTTGCAGGTGTTATATTAGTATTGTTTGCTTTAATTCCAAGTTTAATATATTTTTATACCGTTTACAAATTAGGCGCACCAACAGGAAATATTGATGTTGGGGCTACTTGGGGTTCATATATTGGCTTGTTCTTTTTGACTAGTTGTTTTGTGAGCATTGGTTTGTTTTCATCGGTAATTACCGATAACCAAATAGTATCATTTATTCTCAGCATGATTTTATGTTATCTTTTCTATAATTTATTCGAACTTATTGCCGATTTTAAACTTTTTGGTTCTTGGGATAATTTAGTAGCTGGCTTGGGCATTAATGCGCATTATCAAAGTATAAGTAGAGGGGTAATTGATAGCCGAGATATATTGTATTTTATAAGTTTTATTATAGTGTTCATTTATGCTACAAAAATTGTTTTTAGCTCCCGTAAATTTTAATTAGAATTATAACTGATATGAACAAAAAGAAACAATCGTATTTGCAGTTAATAATTGCCATTGTAATAATTATTTTGTTAAATGCCATTTTAAGTAATTATTTTTTTAGGATAGATTTAACAAAAGAAAAGCGATATACACTAGCTGAACCTAGCAAGAACTTAGCTGCAAAAGTAAAAGAAGGTATTTTAGTAAAAGTATATTTAGAAGGCGATTTTCCTGCTGGTTTCAAGCGTTTGCAAAAAGCTACTAAAGAAATGTTAGACGAATTTAAAATTTATTCGAACAACAATATTCAGTACGAATTTATTGATCCATTAACCAATACCACTGCAAAGCAAAGCAACGAAATATTACAAGAATTAAGCGATTTAGGTTTACAAGCTACCAATATTCAATTAAAAAAAGAAGATGGTTTTAGTCAAAAAATAATTGTGCCCGGTGCAGTTTTGTATTATGGCGATAAAAAAATTCCGATTAATTTATTAAAAAGTCAGTTTGGACAAGCACCCGAAGCAGTTATAAATACTTCCATAGAACAACTGGAGTACGAAATAGCTAATGCTTTGAGAAAAGTAACTCAAACTAAAGTAAAGCGATTGGCATTTTTAAAAGGAAACGGAGAGCTTGAAAAATGGAATATAATTGATGGAAAAGCAGAATTGAAACAATATTACGAAATTGATGATGTTGATTTATCGGTAATTCCACCAAGTACTTTGTTTGAATATACAGGCGTAATAGTACCAAAACCTACTTTGCCTTTTTCCGATTTTGATAAATTTAAACTTGACCAATATGTAATGCATGGTGGTAAAATTATTTGGTTGGTTGAATCGCAATTGGCCGACATGGATAGTTTGCGCAATTCGCCACAGTATTATTCCATTAGTTATAACTTAGGAATTGAAGATTTATTTTACAAATTTGGGGTAAGAATTAATAATAATATTGTGCAAGATTTAATGTGCAATTCCATTCCCGTTTTAAGTGGAATGAAAAACGGCACACCCGAGCAAAAACTATTGCCTTGGATGTATTTTCCTGTAGTTCCCCCAACCAGTTCGCACCCAATTGTTCGCGGGGTTGATCCTATTTGGTTTCAATTTGCATCGAGCATTGATACCATACCAAGTAAAAAAATAAAGAAAACCATTTTGTTGGCATCATCTCCTTACTCGCGAGTAGTTCCTGCTCCTGCCAGGGTAGATATTGAATTGGCAAGGTTAGAACCTGATGAAAGCCTTTTTAGAACAGGTGGAAATAAAACAATGGCCATATTATTGGAAGGAGAATTTTCATCGAACTTTGAGTTTATTTTCGATAAAACTAAAAATCCAGAATTAGATTTTAAACCCAAAGTTGAAAACAATAAAATGATAATTATATCGGATGGAGATGTAATTAGAAATCAATATAGCCAAAGTAAAGGGCAAGTTTTTCCTTTGGGTTACGACCGTTATGCAAATCAACAATTTGGCAATAAAAGGTTTTTGTTAAACTGTGTTGATTATTTATGTGACGACAGTGGAATAATAGAAGTACGTAGCAAAGAAGTAACTTTACGTTTGCTCGATAAAGCGAAAATAAAAAGAGAAAAGCTATTTTGGCAATTTATAAATATTGGTTTACCAATAATTTTAATTTTAATTTTTGCCGTAGCAAATAATTTTTATAGAAAAAGAAAATACGCATAGTTTACAATGAATAAAAAAACACTAATTTCTTTGGCATTGCTTACAATAGCAGCTTTAACGTATTATTTTTTAAATAAAAAACCTTTAGGCATAAACTACAAAGACATTGCTGACTTTAGTATAGAAGATACCGCTGATATTGATAAAATATTTATTGCAGATAGGCAAGGTAAAACCATAGAGTTAGATAAAATTGGTGCAAAAAATTGGATTATAAATAAAAATAAATTAGCCGATTTTAGTAAAGTTGAGTTATTGCTTTATACCGTTAAGAATATGAAAGTATTACGCCCTGTGCCAGCAAGCGAACACAATACTGCTGTAGGCGATTTGGCCACATTGGGTATAAAAGCACAGTTTTATAAAAATGGTGAACTATTTAAAACATTTTACGTAGGCTCAGGCACGCAAGAAAAAAATGGAACTTATATGCTTATAGAAGGTTCAAGCAAACCTTACGCAGTGCACATTCCGGGTTTCTTTGGGTTTTTAACTCCACGTTTTATAAGCGATAGTTTAATATGGAGAGACCGAACAGTTTTTAATTTTTTACCCAATCAAATTAAAAGTATTGAAGTAAAATATACCAACGATACAAAAGGTTTTTTTATTGATAATACCAATTTACAAAACCCACAAATAGCTTATTTAAACCAGCAACCAAAACCAATAACCGATAAGCAATTTCTTAAATTTTATATTGCCTCTTTTAAAAACTTAAACTTTGATGGATACGATGAAAACCAAAGTAAAAATTTAATTGACAGTGTTCTAAAAACCAATATAATTGCCAGCTTAAAAATAATCGATACAAACGGGAAAGAGCAATATTTAAAGCTATACAACAAAGCAATTGATAAACACACCAAAAACATAATTGATGAAACAACAGGCAAAGAACTTGCCTTTGACACCGAGCGTTATTGGGCTTTTTTTAATAACGATAAAAGCTTAATGTTAGTGCAGCATTACAATTTTGGAAAAGTGTTGAAATTAATTGATGATTTTAAGTAACGAGTTATAACTAAGGCATATGATTTAGGGAATTAATTGTCCTAGGCAATGAATATTGTATGTTTATATTTAGTCATGCTATAAGCATCTTCTTTGCTATAAAAACACCTATCCTTTACCTAATAAACTTCAATATAAAGGGGGTTTCCTTTCCGCCATTGCAGGAGTCCTCGCCTGCAATCACTATTTATTGAAGTTGGTCAAAATACTTACATCGGCTAAAAGAAAGAGGTGAAAAACAGAATCAGTTCATGCTGTAAGCATTTCCTTGGCTATAAATGACTATTTGCCATTTGCTAACTTGGTTGCCATGGTAAGGATTCCGCCAAAGAGGAACTACTGAATGACTCAATTTTATTTTGTTCTTTTTGAAAAAATTATCACTAGAACCGACTAGTTCGAAAAGTAAATATTTGTTTTAAATCCCTAAAAATCTAGCCAACTATTGTCAATTACCTCATCTTCGGTAATTGTATTGTAATCGTTTTCATTTTTTTCACGGTTACTTTTTGGTTTTAAAAACCATAAAAAAGTAATGTTTGCATATAAACTGTTGCTTCCGTTAAAAACAAAATTATTTACTACTGCATTGTCGTTTTGGTTAGTAAAACTTACTTTTTGATTGGCATTAAAACCCAATTGAAAAATGATGGTGTTGTTCTTATTTTTTATTCTTAAATCAGAAATAAACTGAAGCGACCTTCTTCTTAAAATTAGTATGGTATTAGTAGTGTCAACACTCAATTTATTTTGATATCTATTTATACCACCATTTGCACCTAAAGAAAAACCATAAGAAAACTTATTTATTTTTGAGTTTTTTCTCCAATTAATATTTAATGGTAAAACAACATTTAGTTTGGAGCTTGGCGATGTTTTTAAACTAAAACCTAAAATGGGTAATAGTAATGGCTCCCCAAATATATAGGTAAAAGTAGTTCCAACTTTGTATGAAAATTTTTGATTTACTTTTCTATTAAAAATAAAAATACCTGAGTAACGCATCAATGCATCCTGAAAAGTATATTCATCTTCATTTGCAAAAACAGTTGTGTTTACTAATATTGAATTTTTGTTTGAAGTTATAAAAAGCCCATTTAATCCTAATCTAAAATATACTAAAACCCTGTTTAAATTATTCTTAAAAAAGTTGGCATTCCCTATTCTTATTGATGGCGACAAGCTAATATGAGTAACTTTTAAATTACTGTTGGTGTAACTGCTCGTTGAATAAATGCCATATTTGTAAGCAACTGAAATATTGCTGAATCTAAAGTTATTAATTGCGGAGTCGTTCCCTTTTGTGTTGGATAACGATTGGGTATTAATTGAAAATGTTAAATAGTTTTTTAATAAATTATTAGTTTGGCAATAAATAATTTTGGTACTAAAAACTAACATTACTGCAAACAAAAATGCCTTATTTAGCAATTGGCTAAATAAGGCATTTGTATTTATTTTTAAATTATTAAGCATTAATTAAAGTTTTGTATGCTGTTGAATCTAATAAATCAGCAATTTCACTTTCGTTTGTAATGGTTGATTTAATCATCCATCCGTTTCCGTAGCAATCGTTATTTACATTTTCAGGTGCTGCATCTAACTCTGCGTTTAACTCCAACACTTCGCCTGAAAGAGGCATAAATAAATCAGATACAGTTTTTACAGCTTCCACTGTTCCAAAAACTTCGTCTTTAGTTATTGTTTTTCCTTTACTTGGAATATCAACATATACAATATCGCCTAGTTCTTTCTGAGCAAAATCGGTAATACCAATAAATGCTACATTACCTTCAATTCTAATCCACTCGTGGTCTTTGGTGTATTTTAAGTTTTCTGGAAAATTCATTTTTTAAATATTTATGTGTTATTTTGAGGAGCAATTTAAGTTTTAGTATTAATATTCAAAATCAATTTTTAATTTATTAACTTTTATCTTAAAAATGCGTTTATATAATTACTATTGCTAAATCAATTCAGAATGGAAAAAAAATATACTTCATTAAAAGAGTTTTACCCTTTTTACTTAAGTCAGCACCAAAATACTACCAGTAGAATATTGCATTTTGTGGGAACCAGTTTGTTCTTTTTTGTATTTTTTGGCTCGTTTATTTTTCATAAAATTTCATTCCTTCTTATTTGCCCTTTAGTTGGTTATGGCTTTGCTTGGGTAGGTCATTTCTTTTTTGAAAAAAATAAACCCGCCACATTCCAATATCCTTTGTATAGTTTGGCTTCCGATTTTTGGTTATTTTTTGATATTTTGGGTGGCAAACAAGGTTTTGAAGCTAAAAAAGAAAATTAGTTTTTATTCCGTTCACACATAATTTTCTTAAAATTAAGATAATTTATTCTTAAAATTTCAATTTTGGAGAGTAATTGTTATGTATTAAATATTGTTAGTATATTTTTGAATAAAATAATTTTTAAAAATATGAAAACAATTACTTACAAAGCCAACAAAATATTAAAAGTACTTTTTGCTTTAAGTTTGTTTATTTTATTGTTCAATCACTTATCTGCACATGGAGTTATTGGTCAAGAATTGAGATACGAATGTACAAGTACACCAGGGGTTTACAAAGTTTACCTTAAAGTATATAAAGGTTGCGAAGGCATAGAAATGTGTCAAGGTTGTAGATACACTATTCCTAATGGAAATGTATTAAATTGTATTTTGCCTTCACAAATTAATGTAGTTGGGCTTTCAACAGGTTTTGAAGGAATAAATTATGGTAGTTATACTGCAAATGCTGTTTCAGGCACCAGTGGAATTGATATTGTTCAAACATGCCCAATTGTAAAAAGCACCTGTACCAATTGTAATACCCGAACTGCAGGTACTTTTGATGTTGGTGTTGAGGTTTATAATTATGAAGCAACATTAGATTTAAGTAGTATTCCCTCAGGTTGTTGTAAAGTAAGAATTAATTCTACCATATATAATGCAATCGGTGTTACAACACAAATTTCTTCTGAACTATACAATTATGCTGTTATTGATAGATGTTTGGCAATTTGCAATTCGTCTCCAAAGTTTAATGTTGAGCCAAAGTTTGATATTTGTATAGGAACTGATTTTGCTTATAACTTAGGTGCAATTGACCCTGATGGAGATTCGCTGAGTTATGCTTTTGGTTCAGCAGAAACTTATAATCAAGGACTAATTAGAAATATAGATTACGCTACTGGTTATTCTCCAAGCAATCCATTTCCTTTTTTTGGTTCAACAAACGCCAATGCACCCTCTCCTGCAGGATTAAGAATAAATGCACAAACGGGTGATGTACAATTCAGACCTACTGCAACTTTTGGTGCTCATTTTGTAATTGACGTAACTGAATGGAGATTAATAAATGGCATTTGGACAAATATTGGACGAAATAGAAGACAAACATTTTTGCAAGCTCAAACTTGCGAAACAAATAAAATTCCAATTTTAAAAACATATAAAAATGGGGTTAACCAAAATGGAAATCAAAATTTTACTGCTTATGCAGGAGTTCCTTTTTGTATTGATATTGTTGCTGAAGACCAGCAAACTATATCGTTCAACACTTCTTCAGCTGACACTACAGATTTAAGTATGGTAAATAATTTAGATAATACATTAAGTAATGCCACATTTACCAAAAACTATATTTTAAATCAACGCCATTTAAACGGACCAAAAGCAGATAGTATGAAGTTTTGTTGGACTCCTCCATTATCGGCTATTCGTTCTATTCCACATTCAATTATATTTAACGGAAACGATAGAACTTGCCCATTGGTTAGTGGCTTTGCAAAAGGATTAAATATAAAAGTGGAAGCTCCAAAACTTACCATCAATAGTATTTCACAAAATGCTTTTTGTAACCATAAAACTTCAATTTTTAATGTTAATTACACAAACAATAGCATTGCTTTGTTATCAAATAATGTTTATACCATTCAATTATCGAACGAAAATGGACTTTTTTCAAATTCTGTAAATATTGGTAATATCAATTCAATTACTAGTACTGGTATTATTCAAGTAATTTTACCAAGTGGTTTATTGTTAAACAAAAACTATAAAATTCGTTTATTATCAAGTTCAGATGTAAATGCAGAATCTGCTCCAATTAATTTAAATATTGTTGAAGGATATACTTTACCAATAATAAATGCTAATAATGATAGTATTTGTAATGGAAGTAAAGCAATTATTTCATTGAACAATACAAATAGTAATTTAAATTACAAATGGTTTTTGAATAATCAAATAATAGCAAATCATAACTTACCATTTATTGAAACATCGAATACAGGAATTTATAAAGCTACTGTTTCAAATAATGTTTGTACTGATACTTCAAACAATATCAATTTAGTTGTTTTGCAAAACCCTGTAATTGGAAATATTAATGGCAACGCAACACCAACCTCTTTAAACCAACCTTTAAACTACAATATTTCAAATCAAACTAATGTCGAATATAATTGGACTGTTGTGAATGGAATTATTCAAAACGGACAAGGAACAAATAGCATCAATGTAATTTGGCCTAATGTTGGAAACGGAAAAGTAAAACTTAAAGTTTTTAACAATTATAATTGTGTTGATTCAACTGAGCTAAATACATCAATAACATCAGTTGGAATTGACGAATTTAACTTAAACAATAGTTTAATGGTTTATCCTAATCCAACAAAAAATACAATTGTAATTACTAGTAAATTAAATTTAACAAACAAACAGTTTACCATAAGTAATATTGTTGGCCAAATAGTTTTGTCTGGCAAGTTAAATAATAAAGAAACAACCCTTAATTTAGTTGATTTACCCAATGGTTTATACCTATTAAATATGGAAGGTTCTTTAGATAAAAGTATAAAAATAATTAAGGAATAACATTGATTTAATTTATTATGTTTCAATAAAATATTTTACAATAAAAAAGCTCCAATTGGAGCTTTTTTATTATAGTTAAAATGTAATTCCAAATTTTCGTAATTGGCGTTTTATAAAGTTTTTAGCACCTTCTTTTATTGGTGTTAATGCTTTTTTAGCAGCACTATCAGTTGGGCGGGCTTTAAAAACTGTATCGTGGTATTTGGCAGCATCGCCTCTTAGTTCGGTATAGTAATAAGCATAGAACGATTTACGCGTAATGCCTTCTGGAAGTTTAATTTTATCGTATCCGTGGTAACTTATTTCGTTGGTTTCAAATATCAAACAACGGTTCATGGCAGGAAATACTTTTTTGTCTAAATTGGTCATATCGGCATTCCAAAGTTCGGTGTGCCCTCCGTATTCTTCTTTCCAATCTTTATTAAAAAAAATCAATAAGTTTATACGTCTATGAATGCCTCTGTCGGCATGTATATTAAAATCGATATGAATATCTAAAAAACTGCCATTTCCACCTTGGTGCAATCCACCTCCTAAAGCATCTTCAACTGAAAATAAAGCATCAATTCCGGTAATTTTACTCATTATTTCGCACCATTCTTTGCTATGTAATTCTTGGCGCATTTGGGTAAATACTTCGGGAAAATCTTCAAAGTTTGAACCTTCGGCTTTAAACTCATTTACCCCTTTATATTTTTTGTTAAATACATCTTCCTTTGGAAAATGGTTAAACATAAACTCGGCAGTTTCAGCATTTAAAAAATTATCAATAACCAAATGGCGATAAGGCTTTGCATTGTTAAACTCATTGCGCATTTTTTCAATATTTTCTGCACTGAATAAACTACTATTTACTAAATTCATTTTTAAATTATTTTTGGCAAATGTATTGGTTGTTTAGATTATTTCTAAATAAAATTTTTGTAATTTTTTAAATGCAAATTTTAATCAATACATTCCATCAATAACAAATTTCCTTTGTTAAATGAAATTGATACCAATCCATCCACTTCGGTTTTATTGCTACTGCTGGTTCTTTCACCCAAATGCAAATCTTCATTCAATAAATTATAAGTTAAACCATTGGTGGTTAAACCAAATACACTTCCAAGGGGTATTAATGATACATTGTAATTAGCAGGATACCACTTAGTAAATTGATTGGGCAAATTAAAAACCTTGGAATGGTCATCGAGCAATACAATGGTTATTTGGTCTTTGTATTTGGCAATTGAACTTAAATTATTGATGTGGTGGTCGGCTCTTTTACCTGTTGCCCAAACTATGTTTACTGCTTTATGGCCTTTTGCAATTAAGTAATCAAGTCCTTTTTCTAAATCGGTTTTATTTTGGTCGGGTGTATGAACCACCGTTACCGGTTGTTGATTGGCTAATAATTCGTCCCAATTTTCAACTTTATCAAAATCACCTAAAACTATATCAATTTTAATTCCTAATGCCAGCACTCTATGAATTGCCCCATCAAGCACCATAACAACTGGACTCCATTCTAGCAATTGCCCCAGCAACTCAAAACTACAACTTTGCCCATTGGCAATAATTAATGCGGGTTCTTGCTCATCGCGAACTATGTGGTGACTGGACATTTAAAATTTAAAATAAACTAATAAAAGCTATTAAATATAAAAAAAGCTATTTCAATTTTGAAATAGCTTTTATTTAAATAGTATAATTAAATGAATTAATAATTTTGTGGGCCCACCTGGAATCGAACCAGGCACCTACTGATTATGAGTCAGTTGCTCTAACCGAATGAGCTATAGGCCCTATTTAAAAACAGATTGCTATTTTTAAAGGAGTGCGAAAGTATGTTTTTTGATTTAGCCAAGCAAATATTTTTATAAAAACTTTAATATTATCAGATTGTGCATTGTAAATTAGATTTTTACAATAAATAATAATTTAAAATTCTAAAATAATTAAAAAATTTGTAACATTGAGAAAAAAATGTTGAAATACAAAGCAATTATTTTCGATTTAGGAGGGGTTATTTTAAATCTTGACCAAGAAAGAACCATTAGAAGTTTTAAAAGGTTAAACCTTGATTTAGATGTAGTAAACGATAAACTTCCCATTTTTAAACATTATGAAATTGGGAAAGTAGATACTGAAACATTTATACAAACCTTAAAAGCTGAACTAAAAGGCAATGCTAGCGAATTAGAAATAGAAAAGGCTTGGAACAACATGATTTTGAATGTGCCTAATGAACGTATTGAAATATTAAAATACTTAAAAACTAAATATAAAATATTTATTTTAAGTAACACAAATGAACTTCACATACAAGAATTTGTAACTATTTTTAAAAAAGACCATCCAACCGAAAGCTGGGAAAACCTTTTTGATAAAATTTATTATTCACATCAAATAGGGCTTAGAAAGCCTGATTTAGCTGCTTGGAAAATAATTTTAGAAGAAAATAATTTAATACCAAGCGAAACTATTTTTATTGATGATACTTTAATGCACCATAAAGCAGCAGAAACATTGGGCATAAAAAGTATTTGGACAAAAAAACCAATTGATAAATGGTTTTTAGAAGAATTAAAAAACTTTGAAAAACTATAAATGAATGAGCTTAAAAGCTAATTTTTGAGCAAAGGTTTTGTAATACATTTTTATATGCGCTTCCACCCTACTTACATCTAAAAACTCTTGAAACATATCTAACAATAAAATATCGAAAGCCGAGCTTTCAATAAATTTTATTTCTTTTTGAAAACCACAAATACACAACGCATTTGTTTTCTTTAAAAATCTTTTGAGTATTCTTAAATCAGTATCCATTACATGGCAGGCACCAAAATGTAAAATTTTATTTTTACAACTATCACCTAGCATTTCGGCCAATTCATCTAAACTAACAGGTTCTTTTCCAATTAGTATATTTCCAGGCTTACCATGAAAAGCAAAGTAACCAATACTATATTTCGAATATCTTTTAAGCTTCCACTCATCTAAATAAAAAGCTAGGTTTTCTTTGGTTCCACAGTGTCTGTGTATGTATTCTATGTTTCTATTTTCTTTTAAAAAATCAAGCGCTGCCTTTACACTATTTTGTTTTAATAAATTTCTGTTCCAATCGCCTTCTAAACAAAAAATATCTTTATCGTATGCTTTTGCCTTTTTCATTGCTTTGCAAAAGTATTAATATTAAAATCATTCTGTATTATTCAATTTTTTTAATTTTAATAAAAATAATTAGTTTTGGTAAAAAGTACAAAGTATGATTTTAATATTTGTAGCCGATGAAAAAGCACCACGATTGCTTTACATATTTAATGAAATATTATTAAAAAGACTAGGAATAACTTATACTTTAACAGATAGTTACGATTACTTTTCGCGTTCTAAAATGCTTAAAATAAATTACTCAACTACCATTTTTGAAAACTGCATAAATATTCCAGCTAATACACTTTTATTTGAAGAGAATATTAAAAAAATATCCCTTTCAGTTGAAAAAAACAGTCGATTTGAATATTCGTTTTTTAATCAAAAACTAGATGCAGATAAATTTATAGAACCTCCAAAACAACATTTACCTTTCGATATTTTTAGTGCATCGTTTTATTTATTAAGTCGGTACGAGGAGCACATGAATCCAAGTTTCGATATGCACAACAGGTATAAAGTGGAAGAAAGTTTGGCTTATAAAAACGGATTTTTAAGAATTCCGTTGGTTGATATTTGGGCTTTGGAATTGGGTAAAATTATTAATAATGAATACAACGAAATACAGTTTTTATTAAGCAATTACAATGAACTAAACACATTTGATATAGATTTTGCATACAAATACAAAGGCCTTTCACGATACCGATTTTATAAAAAAGCTTTAGGTAACTTTTTTCGCTTTAATTTTAAAGAGTTAAAAAAACAATTTAATAAAACCATAAAAGACGAATACGATACCTATGATTTTATTTTTGAGTCATTGGGCAATAAACCTTCTCTTTTCTTTTTTTTACTAGCAGAAATTGAAAGTACGCACGACAAGAACTTGCTGCCAGAAAGTAGCGAATATCAAAATTTAATACAGCAAATTGCTTCTAAATTCCCGGTTGGAATTCATCCATCATACTATGCTAGTTCAAGTAAAAAAATACTTTTTACCGAAAAAACTGAATTAGAAAAAATAAGCAATACCATAATTAATACAAGCAGGTTTCACTTTTTAAAATTTAAATTGCCATACAGCTATAATCATTTGGTAGAAAACAATATTTTACAAGATTATAGCATGGCTTATGCCAATAAAATTGGATTTAGAGCAAGCACCTGCAAAGGGTTTCAGTTTTTTAATTTAATTGATAATAAAACCCAAAATCTCGAAATATTTTCGCCTTGCGTAATGGATGTTACTTTAAAAAATACAGAAAAATTAACTCCAAATGAAGCCAATTTAGCAATTGAAAACATAAAAGAGGAGGTAAAAAAAGTAGGAGGAAACTTTATAAGTGTTTGGCATAATTCAAACCTAACCAACACTCCCGAATGGGAACCTTGGCAAGCAGTTTGGTTAAATATGATTAGTAAATAATTTATTCAGCAATAGTCTCTTTTTCAAAAACACGTTTGGTGCCTTGGTACATTTCGTATTGATGAAACTTACATTCTAATGGACCATTAAAAACCAATAACCGTTGAGAAGTTTTTAACCTGATACTTTTCATTGCTTCTTGGTTCGATGATAAAACCCAAGCTTGCCAACCTGAAAAATCTTTTTTGAATTTATCGCCAATCATTTTGTAAAACTCGGCTGCTTCTTCAAGCGCCAATCGCTCGCCATAAGGCGGATTCATTATTAAACAACCTCTTTCTGCATTGGGTTTCAAATTTTCAAAAGGTGTTTTATCTAATTTTATTACACCTGTTAAACCCGCTTTATCCACGTTCGATTTAGCTATTTCCAGCGTATCCCATGAAATATCAGATCCATTTATAGTTAATTTAATATTTTTTATTCCTGCTTTTCCTTCTTCTTTAACTTCCTGCCATTGCTTGTGGTCATAATCTAACCACGACTGAAATCCAAAGCGTTTGCGCAAATAATTAGCTGGAATATTTTTAGCCATCATAGCAGCTTCAATTAAAATAGTTCCGCTACCACACATGCCATCCATTAAAGGTTCTGAACCGTTCCAACCCGTCATTTTTACAATGGCAGCAGCAGTTACTTCATTTAAAGGTGCTTTGTTTGCATCTTCCCTATAACCCCTGCGGTGTAACGAATCGTTACTCGAGTCGAGTGACAGCGTAGCACTGTCTTGGAAAATATGTAAGTTTAAACGTAAATCTGGATTAATAATATCAACATTTGGGCGCTTATTAAACTTAGTTCTAAATTGGTCAACTATGGCATCTTTTGCCTTTAAGGCAATGTATTGGGAATGGTTAAAAAAATCGGAACGAAGCAAACCATCAATAGCCAACGAACCATCAATACTCATAAAAGTACTCCAGTCAATAGTGCCAATTGCATCATACAATTCTCGGTCGTTTTTAGCTTTAAAACTATAAAAAGGCAATAAAATTTTTAACGCCAAACGCGAATGTAAGTTCACTTTATACATCAATCGTTTATCGCCATCAAAACTAACGGCTCTTTTTAAACGTTGGGTGTTTGTTGCTCCTAGTTCTTGTAATTCTTTTTCTAGTAAAGGTTCTAAACCTTGTTGTGTTTTGGCAATCATTTTAAATTGCCCTGTAGTAATGTTTTTCAAAATATTTTTATTTTTAAATAACTACTAACTCCTATAAATAGCTAGTAATAAGCTTAAAGTAAATTTTTTAAGCCTGCAATAATAACTAAAATTTATTGGAGGAGACGAAATATTATTTTTTAAAGGACTGTATTTTCTGAAGTTCCTCTACATCCAACTTATCTTTGGTTCTATTATTTCCAATTTTAGATAACACCAAATGATTTATATGTATAAAAGGTATTTTTACATTTTCAATTTCAGCAATTACTTTTTCTTTATCAGCTGTTTCATAATCAACAACTGCCACTTTTGTTAACACATCAACTTTGTAGGGAACTTCCCAAAAATTAAAAGCTAATGCATTAGTAAAATCCATTTTACCTATGGTGTTCAAATCATCCTTATTGAATCCCATCTCAATCAGCACTTTTATCATCTTATCTCTATTTTCGTTAGAGGGTTTCACCCATAAATCCATATCACCAGTCGTTCGGTTGTAACCATGAAAATTTACTGCATAGCCACCAATCAATATAAAAGAAACATCGCCCTTTATTAGATTTTGGATTAATAAAAGATGCTTATCTAAAAAAATATTCATAGATATTTACAATTAATTCTATTTGAAAAAACAGGTTTATAATTCTTCAAATCATACGTCTGAACAATCATTTCATGTAAATGAATAAGCCTTTGAATAGGTGAAATACTTGCCCAATATGCCCTCATACTATCCTCTTGCTCTTCTAAAGTGGATATGATAATCCTATTGGTTTTTTCATTTAATGCATTTTCCATTTCTAATTGTTTTTAACAAAAGTAAACAATGCACTAGATATTTCATTTAATAAAACGATAACTTTTAATAGAATAACTGTAAAATTGATAAAACTTTCTGTTCTTTTGCTCGCAAACCCAAAATATAATGAAAGCATTTTACAACATACTACTTTTAACACTTTCAAATACCTATATCAAATTTGCTTGGAATGGTCATTTACAATTTTGCAAAACAGAATGGATAAAAATCTTTTAGCATATTTATTTTCCAAATTATAAAATTATCTTTTCAATCTTATAATTTTGGTAAACTATTAAATCAAAAAATCTTTACATTTCATACATGAATTTACAATACAAAATAGCGGTTGTTACCGGTGTTAGCAAAGGAATTGGCAAAGCTGTTTGCCTGCAATTATTGGCAAATGAAGCTAAAGTATTTGGCCTAGGCCGAAATAATAACGATATTTCAAATCCAAATTATACGTTTATCCATTGCGATGTTCGCAGTTTCGAATCGGTGCAAAATGCTTTTTCACAGATTTTTGCTGCAAGTAACCAAACTATTGATATTTTGATTAACAATGCAGGTTTGGGCTATTTTGGTTTTTTGGAAGACATGCCTGTAGAACAATTTCATGAAATGCAGGAAACCAATGTTAACGGCATATTTTATTGCTGTAAAATGGCTCTACCCAAAATGAAAGAAAAGGAAACGGGGCATATTATCAATATTGCATCTACAGCTGCATTAGAAGGAATGGCGCAAGTGGCAGGTTATTGCGCTAGCAAATGGGCAGTAAAAGGTTTAAGTGAATCGTTATTTAGAGAAGTAAGAGATTTTAAAATAAAAGTTACTTGCATTTATCCTGGTTCAACCAAAACCGATTTTTTTAGAAATAGCCCCGGAGTTAAACCCCACGATTATATGCTAATGCCAGAAGATGTAGCGGCAAATATTATTTATGCTTTACAAACACCTGATAATTTTCATACAGTTAATTTAGAAATTAGACCTTTGCAACCCAAAGGACCAAAAAAATAAACTATTGAAAAAATGTTAAACAAAATTGCAAAATAAATAGGCTACTATTCTGTTAAACATTATTTTCGCACCAAAAATTTACGAAAAATGCCAACTTTACGTTTTAATGCCCTAAAAACTGCTTTAAGCAGGAATCCAGTTATTACCAAAGCCCCTTCTGACAAAGTATCAGATTTTTACAATAGCAATGTATTTAACGATAGTGCCATGAAAAACTTTTTAAGCAAAGAAGCATACGAAGCAGTTTCAAGAGCAGTAAAAATGGGGGAGAAAATTGACCGTAGCCATGCTGATGCAGTAGCTTCAGGAATGAAAAATTGGGCTATGAGCAGAGGAGTTTCACATTACACCCATTGGTTTCAGCCATTAACTGGAGCCACTGCCGAAAAGCATGATGCATTTTTTGAACCAACAGAAGATGGCCGTTCTATGGAAAAATTTTCGGGCGGAGCATTGGTTCAGCAAGAGCCAGATGCCAGTAGTTTTCCAAATGGAGGTATAAGAAATACTTTTGAAGCTAGAGGCTACACCGCTTGGGATCCTTCATCACCAGCTTTTATAATGGAGGAAAGCAATGGCAAAACATTATGTATTCCTACAATTTTTGTTTCATACACCGGTGAGGCTTTAGATTTTAAGGCACCATTATTAAAAGCATTACATGCTGTTGAAAAATCGGTTGTAAGTGTTTGTGCTGATTACTTTGATAATAATGTAACCAAATCATCAGTAAGTTTAGGTATAGAGCAAGAATATTTTTTAATTGATGCAGCAATGTTTTATGCTCGTCCTGATTTAATGTTAACTGGCCGTACTTTATTAGGCCATGCTCCTGAAAAAGGACAACAATTAGAAGATCATTACTTTGGTTCAATTCCTCCAAGAATCCACGATTTTATGGTTGATTATGAAACTGAAGCATACAAATTAGGAATCCCATTAAAAACCCGTCACAATGAAGTGGCACCAGGCCAATTCGAGTGTGCTCCAAATTTTGAAGAAGCTAATTTAGCCGTTGATCATAACCAATTGTTAATGGATTTGATGGAAAAAGTGAGTCAACGCCATGGATTAAAAGTATTATTGCACGAAAAACCATTTGCTGGAGTTAACGGAAGCGGAAAACACAATAACTGGAGTTTAATTACAAACACTGGTGTAAATTTATTGGCTCCTACCAAAAATCCAGAAACCAATTTACAATTCCTTACTTTTTTTGTCAACGTAATTAAGGCCGTTAATGATAATGCTGATTTATTGCGTGCTTCTATTGCAACTGCAAGCAACGACCATCGTTTAGGTGCAAACGAAGCTCCACCAGCAATTATGAGTATTTTTATTGGAAGTCAAATGACTAATGTATTAGATTCAATTTTAAACGATAAATCAAGTGCTAAGGTTAATACAAAATCAAAACAAGCCATCAATGTTATCAAAATTCCTGATATTTTACTAGATAATACCGATAGAAACCGTACTTCACCTTTTGCATTTACTGGAAATAAATTTGAATTTAGAGCTGTTGGTTCAAGTGCTAATTGCGCCAATGCAATGATTGTGTTAAACACAGTAATGGCTGACCAATTAAACAAATTTAAAACTGAAGTTGACGCTTTAATTAAAAAAGGAAAAAAGAAAGAAGAAGCAATTTTATCTGTTTTAAAAACATACTATAAAACTTCAAAAAATATATTATTTGAAGGTAATGGCTATAGCGATGAGTGGGTGAAAGAAGCTGAAAAACGCGGATTATCAAATGTAAAAACAACTCCCGAAGCATTAAATGCTTACATTACTAAAGAATCGGCTGATTTATTTACCAGAAATAATATTTTTAGTAAAATAGAGTTAGAAGCACGTTATGAAATTATGCAAGAATTATATGTTAAAAAAATTGACATAGAAGCAAAAACATTGTCACAACTTGCAACTTCGCATGTAATTCCAGCAGCAGTTGAATACCAAAGTAAATTAGCAATAAATGTACAAGCTTTAAAAGGAGCAGGTTTAAATAAAACCAGTTACGAAACTCAGTTAAAAACAATTGAATCTATATCGAAGCACATTAAAACTATTAGTTATAATGTAGATAAAATAATTGCAGAAACTGAAAAAGCCCACCATGCAGCTAATACTCATAAAGCAGCATTGGCATTTTGCCACAAAGTAAAACCTTTGTTCGATAATGTTCGTGGTGCAAGCGATTCGTTAGAGTTTATAGTTGACGATACTTTATGGCAATTACCTAAATACCGCGAAATGTTATTTATTAAATAAAATTTAGAAAAAAATGCTTTAAAAAAAACCAATCAAATTTACATTGATTGGTTTTTTTTATTTAAATGTATTCATATTTAGGCATTTAAAAAAAATAAAATACCTAAAAAAAACATTGTTTAATAAGCTAAAAAACATAAAATTGCGTTTGTTCTATTTAAACTCAAAAATTTGCACATGAAAAAAAATTACTTGATAAAATTTACTGGAATTGTTTTAACAATATCTTTACTGTTTTTTGCTTGTAAAGGTGGTGGAGGAAACATTAATGATGCCCGAAAGAAATTTAAAGAATTTGAATATGCAGCTGCCGCTGATGTTTATAAAAAAGTTTATGGAACAACTAAAAACAAAGACATAAAAAAAGAAGCCGCATTTTTTGCAGCTGAGTGTTATCGTTTATCGAACAATTGGACTGCTGCTGAAAGTTGGTATACCAAGGCAGTTCAGCAAGACCCTACCAACGCGGAAGCAAAATTTCGTCAGATACAGGCCTTGAAATTTTCAGAAAAATATGTCGAATCTATAACTGAAGCCAATAAATACAAAAAATCAGTTGGCTCCGATCCTAAAATAGATTTAGAAGATTGTGGTAGCACCAGCGCCCAAAAATGGAAATCAGAAAAAACCAGGTACCTGGTTGAAAATGTGGCTAAGTTAAACACTAAATGGAGCGATTTTGCCCCAATGTATTACAGAAAAGATCAATTGATGTTTTCGAGCGATAGATTTGAAGTTGGAGTTAGAGGAAAAGATAAATATGGTTGGTTTAATAATGGATTTTGCGATGTTTATACAACTACTTTAAAATTAAACAAAAAAAATAAAGACATTATTGAAAACTACAGTTTGCCTGCGTTAACCGATAAAAAAAGTATTAATGGAAAATGGAATGATGGTTCAGTTTGTTTTGATGCTAAATTTACTACAATGTATGTTACAAAATGTAACTATGGAGAGAAAAATGATGGCAAGGGTGCACATTGCAGAATTTATGAATCGAAATTATCAGGAACAGAATGGAGCGAACCTGTTCCACTTCCTTTTAGCACCGATTCTTTCGATTGTGGTCATCCATATTTAAGCAAAGATGGTACAACACTTTATTTTTCGAGTAATATGCCAGGTAGTATTGAAAAAGCAGTATCAAGTGCCGAAAATCCTGATGGAACTATACTAAGTAAAGATTTATATAGTGTGAGCTATAGTAAAAGAGGAAATGCTTGGGGCGATCCGGTAAACTTAGGCCCAAGTATCAATACAGATGGTGACGAAGCTTTCCCTTTTTTACACGATGATGGAACATTATATTTTGCATCGAATGGCCGATGTGGAATGGGTGGATACGATATATTTTTTGCAAAAGGCCAAGCTGCAGATTGGAGTGATCCAATAAACATGAAAGCACCTATCAACTCTGGTGGTGATGACTTTGCTATCATTGTTTCTAAAGATAAAGAGACTGGCTTTTTCTCTTCAAACAGATTAAATGGAAAAGGAAGTGATGATATTTATAGATTCACAAAAACACCATTAATATTTACTTTAAGTGGTGTTGCACGCGATGTTAAAACACGAGAAATATTAAAAAATACAGTTATTCAATTTACAAATAGTTCTGATACAATTAAATTAACAGTTAGAACAGATGCTGCTGGCTCATACAGAATACCATTACGTGCTGGAACTGATTATGATTTATATGGCTCAAAAGCACTTTATTACGATAGTAAAATATACTCACAAACAACCAAAGGATTAGAGGTATCTACCGATTTAATTCAAGATTTAGAATTAAGACCAATAGATTTGGAAACTTTTACAGTAAAAGGAATTTTTTATGGCTTAGACAGTGCTGATATTAGACCTCGTTCCGCAGAAATTTTAGACTCATTGGTATTGATTATGAACAAATATCCAATGTTAAAATTTGAATTGGGTTCACATACCGATTGTAGAGCAGATTCATTTTACAATATTAAACTATCGCAAAGGAGGGCCGATTCGTGTGTGGGTTATTTAATAAGCCATGGAGTTGATTCAATGAGGTTAGTTTCGAGAGGTTATGGAGAAAATGAATTAGAAATTAAAGAATGTGCTTGTGAAGGGCCTAATGAAAGAGCTCAAGGACAAAGATGTACCGAAGACCAACACCAACAAAATAGACGAACAACAGTAAAAGTAATTGATACCAATTATAACCCACCAGTTAAAACTAAAGATTCTAATGAGCCAATTAAATTAGGCCCTGGACAAAGAGTGAGGCCTGGTTCTCAACCTCCGAGAAGGTAATACATCAAAAAAACCGATAGCTAAAAATTAGTTATTGGTTTTTTTATTACAATATATTAGTTTTTTATAAAAAGCTTGCAATTGATGATGCAATTTCTTCAAATTCCTCTTTAGTAAAATGGATTTTTTTATTAGTAAAATTCATATCATTTACTCCATTTATTGGAATTAAATGGATATGAGTATGAGGAACTTCTAAACCTATTACCGTTACTCCAATTCTTTCACAAGGAATTGCTTTTTTTAATGCAATAGCAATGTTTTTAGCAAAAAGCTGAAATTCAATGTATGTTTCTTCTTCTAAATCAAAAATATAATCAACTTCAATTTTAGGCACTACTAATACATGCCCTTTTGCCAATGGATTAATGTCAAGAAAAGCAAAGCAAGTTTCAGATTCAGCAACTTTATAACAAGGAATTTCTCCAGTTATAATTCTTGAAAAAATACTTGCCATTTTAACTAAATGAAATATTTAATATTTCTAATTTTATTGTACCAGCAGGTGCTGCTATTTCAGCAATTTCACCTAATTTTTTTCCAAGTAAACCAGCTCCTATTGGCGATTTTGCTGATATTTTACCAATTTTAAAATCTGCTTCATTCTCAGAAACAATTGTATAAGTGAACTCTTTTTTTACATTGTGATTCAAAACTAAAACTTTGCTTAAAAGCATAACTTTACTATTGTCTAACTTACTTTCATCAATAATTCTGCTTATAGCTAACAAAGATTCAACTTGAGAAATTTTAGTTTCTAAATGTCCTTGATCTTCTTTGGCTGCATGGTATTCAGCATTTTCACTTAAATCTCCTTTATCTCTTGCATCAGCAATTTGTTTTGAAATAAAAGGGCGTTTTACAAACTTTAAATCATGAAGTTCATTTTGTAATCTTTCAAAACCTTCTTTCGATAAGTAATTTAAAGGTTGTGATGGAGGTAAAGTTTTTTTTGCCATGTTATTTTTATAATTCAATTAAACTAAAAAAAGAAACGCTCGGACTAATAAATCCGAACGTTTCTTTTCAATAAACAAATATAAATTTTTTATTCTTTACTACCTAATGTAAGTTTAAATCCTATACTGTGAATACCACTAAAAATTATTGTTGGTTGATAAGCATAATCAATTGATAATGCAGTACCTGCATCGCTTATAGGTAAATTAAAACCTGTACCAACGCTTATGCCATAACTAGGCGATTTGTAATCTATATCGTTGAAATTATTTTCTTGGTGAGCATAACCAGTTCTTAACATGAACATATTTTTAAAACCATATTCAGCCCCAAAAGATGTAATATTTGAAGAAAAAGCATTGTAGTTGAAATTACCTGATACTGTTAAACGATGATCGTAAGTTTCTTCTCCTTTATCTAATCTAAAATCATACGCAACACCAATGTTTGCTAAAGCAGGCATATTAAAAGGTTGAGATCCAAATAAAGTTTTACGACTTGCACCAGTTGCTGTAACTGATGAATTTATTGACAATCCAGAACCAAGAAATGATAAATCGGGTCCTAAGTTACGAACAGCAATACCAAATCTAAAATCTTGTTTTTTAATTTTCTTACTTGGGTTCAAGGCAGTTTGGTATTGAACTCCAGCATCTAAAGTAATTCCACTTGCATTTACACTAGCAGTTCCTTCACTTACGTATCTTATCATTAATCCACCAGTAATTGAATTTGAAAAGGTTTTAGAATAAGCTAAACCTAAATTTAAAATTTGAGTAGTATAAGTTCCTAAAGTATTATCGGGTGCTTCAGTTGTGGTAATAGGAATACTTCCCATGTCCCAATAAGTAAAAGCTATACCTAATACTCCACCACTACCATTTTCTCCAAGAGATTGCGCCATTCCAAAATTATTTAAATAAATGTCGGTTCCAACTAAATACCTAGTTTGAGAAGCTTGAACTTCGGTTTTCTTTACATAAGCCAAACCACCAATATTTAGGTAATACGATTCTAAGCCGCGAGCAGAAGCTGTATTAGAATTACCTAAACCTACTCCTCTTACATAAGGATTAACTAAGAGCTGAGTTGCACCAGCTCCACCTGCTCTATCAGGATTTCCTGCATTTGCTGTTGCCAATATTCCTATAAAGGCTACTAAAGTTTGTAAAATATACTTCTTCATATGAGTAATTTTTAAATTTTTTTATAAAGAAGTTCAATTAAAAAAATGTTTCAATTGAACTTCTAATTTTTTTATATATTAAAATGAATCGAAATCAGCTGGACGAATAACACCAAACCATTTAATAATTCTTTCTCCAATTCCTGGAGCATTGATATGAATTAAATATACTCCACTTGAAACAGGTACATTGGCATCATTTTTCAAATCCCATTCTATAAATGTTCTGGTGTCGTCATCTTTATTAATTCTTCTTACCAAAAATCCACTTTGTGTATAAATTGAAACAGTACATTTTTTTGGTGTGTTTACAATTTTTACTCTGTTATCTAATGCATTTCCGGGATCTTCATAACCACTGTAAGCATAATAAGGATTTGGTGTTACATTTACCATATCTAACGCTTTGTTACCGGCAGTTTTATCATTTATACTTGGTGCTATACTATTTGTATTAAATTCATAAAGCGGTTGTCCTGCATTTCTAAGTGGGGTGTCAATGTTAGTTGTATAAACAGCATAAGGGCGTTTTACTCTAATTTTAACTGTAGCAGTATTTGGTACTATCCCATCTTTCATTGAATTTAAGTTAGATGTAAAATTTAAAGTTGGAATGGTAACCCACATAAACTGAGATAAGAAATAACGTTTTTTCAAAGTATTAGGCTCTTCAGCTGAAGAATTAACTGCCATTAATTCTTTATAAGATTTTCCTTCATCGTATTTTACACCTCTGTATAAAACATTGTTTCCAATTTTCAAATCTTTAGCAGCCATAATATAAACATGGTGCTTACCTCCAAATGCTGGAATTGCCCCATTCGAATTTTGGTCAAATAAATTTCTAGTTGGATTCCAAATCATATCATTGCCATTTTCACCTGGTAAAGATGAGTCTTCACCAAAAACAATATTTAATCTTTCGCCTGTTTCAACGTTTATTGCATAGCCAGGGAACCAACTTAAACCAAAACTACCCGCTTCTGGTTTACCGTCTTTGTCAACAGAATTAGAAGCCCTGATATTTCCTTTTGAGACACTTCCAATATTCAAATCTTTATTTTCTCCCATTTCAAGAACAATACAACGAGTCCATTTCGATTTGTCGCTAGTAAATACAACATCAACACCTTGTAAAGATGACAAAGGATTGTCCTCTGATACTTGATTTGTATTTGGGGTTAAACTTATTCCAGGACCATAACTTGGTGGAGTTGTTCCACTTCTAATCGATTTTGCAGCAAGTTCGAATGGAGCCCAAGTACCTTCTAACATGTTGCTATATTGTTTCCTTGGGTCAATTGCTACTTTGTTTCCTCCTATTGATCTAAAAAAATCATGTTCAATTAAATTAGTAAATTCAGGAGTTCCAGTATTTCCAGATCTAATCCAATTAAATGCAGGAAGTGAAATAGATCCATCAGCTACACCAATAAGCCAACGGTTAGTAGGGTCTTCAAATGTAATAGTTGCATCTATAAATCCATTTGACAAATCTGTAGTGTTTTGTGGATCTCCGGGAGCATAAGCTTGAGCAACAGTAACTGATAAACCGATTTCTTCAAAAATTTGCTCATTGCTTATTACTAAGTTTCTTTTACCAACAAAAGTATCATTGGTATTTTTATTTATCATGTACCATGTAGTGCTTGCTCTTGCCAATGAATCGTTTAATCTAGGACTTGCAACTGCATCCTTAATAAATAATACAAAGTTGGCCAAAGGAACTTTAAAAGGATTAATTACTTTAATTCCAACAGGACCCTGCCCTTCAATATATTTAGGCTTTTTAGCATAATAAGGTGATGATAACGCTTCTTCAATTGATTCTTTTGTTAAATTAATAAAGTTTCCACCGTTTCCAATTCCTTCAATTCTTGTTAAAGAAGGACCGCTATTAAAACCAGAGTTTAATTGGGTTCCTTGTTGATGGCCAAATGGTAAATGAGGTGTTACTGAAACAATTACAGGTTTTGATCCAGATAAATACTGTAAAGCTTCATTTGGACAATTTGTTACTGCAGCATAAGGAACAATTAAAAAATGATAGTTTTTGTAATTTACTAAAGTTTGATCAGATTCAATTGAGAATGCGTCACGTGTTATTTGAAATGAATGTCTAATTCCTTTGTCTTCTCCATTAACCATTACTCTTTTAACACTTCCTAAATCAGCATCGTTAACGGTATTTACAATAAAACCAATTCCATCTTGTACATCGCATTGTGCAACTAATCTTGCTTGATCTCTATCTGAAAAATCACTTGGAGTTGATGGAATTTTTAATTGATAAATTTGATATCCTTGGAATTTATAATCAGTTGAATCAGGGCATAAGCCTGCAACTTTAGCTTTAAACGCTTCTGGTTTATCAACGTTAACTAAGTTAATAATTAATTCTCTATTCAATTCAGTTACTTTAACTGCGTTGTCTTCAAATTCTGGACCTCTTAATATTTTAAAATTATTTTTAAATAAAACAGTAGCTTTATCACTTGCTTCCTTTAATAAATTAAATGAACCTGTTGCACCTCCGGTAGTTGCTCTTGCCCAAACTACTCCAATTGTTACTTTATTCACAGCACCTGGCAATAATTTAAATGGTCCAGCGGTTTGTAAAAACCTTCTATCAGCAGGAGTATTTCCAGCAATTCTTTCAGTCCAAGCTGCCCTTCCAGAAGGGTCGGTAGAACCTGGAAACATATAACTTGCAGTATCAGATCCACCTCTTCCGTTTCCACCATAAGTTATATTCTGTCCATCTTTCCATCTTCCATTTAGGTAATTCCAAAAATGAGCTGGATTTGACGGATTTCCTTGTTGAGATTGATTATTATCGTAATAAACAAACTTTGATAAGCCTATTTGTTTTCCATTTTCATCCAATGGACCTTCGAAAAAGTTAACACCTACACTTGGTGGATTTAAACCATATCCTAAAACACCTTCATCATTGTCATCGCCATTGTAGCAAATACCTAAATTTCTTGGTACGTCACATTCAACATAATCATCGGTGTAGTTACCTAAATCTGGATCAACCCATTGACCAAAAATACAACTATCTATTATTTCAGTACCTCTGTTTATAATAGTGGTTTTATAAAAAGTCATATTATTAACTTCATCGTTAGTAGCAAAACCAAAAGCTTGCAATCTAAATTCTAAATTTAATGGTAAACCTTGAGTTTCGGTATGTATATTCCCTTTGTCGTTGTAGCAAACAAACATCATTTGATCTGGAATAGAAGTAATACCTGCTTCACCATCATTAAAAGTGGGGTAATCTCCAGCTGAAGCATCATAAATTCCATCATTATCAACGTCAAAGAAAGGAGCTAAAAACTTGGCTTCACCTGTTTTACCATTTCCTGGCCAATCGGTAATATCTGTTGGAATTGCTTCCCCATATTGATCTGCAATTTGAAGTGCAATTTGAGAACGTGTAACAGAATAAATTCTATCAAATTCTTTACATCTTGCAGCAGTAATACTTGCCGAACCATCAATTTGTAAAGGTCCTGGATAAAAATCGTTTCCATTTTGGCGATAAGTTTGAGCCGCTAAACGTAAATTTCCTTGGGTGATACCACCAATCCACAGAGCACCAGAAAACAATGAGTTTTTGGCTACTTGGCCTGTTTGAACTTTTGGAATTTCGTACCTGGCATTACTTAAATTCCACCACATATCGCCACCATTTAAAATAATGGTTCTTACATTATTTACAGATAGTTCTTTTTGAGCAGTTGCAGGTAAACAACCTGCACCCATTTTTGATAATGGATTAGATACTGTTGGAATATTATTGCCGGTTTTTAAAACAATATTTCCTTTTCCAACATTTTGACGTGCTTGCACATTTAAGCATAAACTTAAAGTGGTTATAGCAATTGTTGCTGTTTTGATATATTTAAACTTTAACATAAAATTATTTAATTAAAACTGAACTGAAAATCCTATACGTGTTAATCTTGGTAATAAAAATCTATCAGGATTAACCATCCTTGTATTATATAAGTCAACAAACGACTGTGCATTGGTTGCAGTTCTAATTTGATCGGCAGCAAAAGGTGAACTTAAATAGCCATCATTGTAAGCACTACCAGTATACCTAAAAACTCCTGTTACATTTGCTGCATTCAATAAGTTAGTAACTGTTAAAAACACTCGCATTCTGTATTCTTTAACCCTAGCTCCTGCTTTTTCGTTTTTAATAGTAAAGTTTTTATCTACGTTTAAATCTACATTAAACTGAGCAGGTAAATTTGCACCATTTGGCGAACCTTTAATAGGACTTCTAGTTGCTGCACCGCTTTGAACGCCTGACGGAGTAGAAATTAAATCTTGTGTAAATGGACGACCAGAATAAGCTGAGAAAATAAAGTTAAAACCTGCATTTTCAAATATTTTTTTTCCTGAAACTACTGGACCATCATATTTTTTTCCATCCTTGTAATGAAAATCAAAACTTGTTTTGAAAGTATGGCGTGTATCAAAATCTAATGGGAAAATAGTTCTATTATTTGGCAAACCAGCTTGAATTAATGCAGCACTAGAACCGGTATTTGACCCTGTTCCATCAGCAAATTGTAAATTGTAATTCGCATCTATGTTTAAATTTCCTAACTCTATTAATTTGTATTCTAAGCCAACTGATTTTACAGTTGAAAAATCGATGTTTCCAATTGTAGTATAAGTATTAGGCCAAGCTTGAATAAAATTAAATAATTGTGTTTGGTTTCTATTTTCTCTGTAAGATGCAATAATTCCAATAGCTGAATTTTTACCAATTTGTTGACGGAAACCAATTTCGTAATCAGTTACTTGAGTCATTTTCAAATCTGGATTTGCAATAATTCCAGTTAATCTGTTTGATAAGTAAAAATAATCATCTATTTGAGCCACATTACCACCAGGTCTTTGTGTTAAAATGTCGTAAGTTCCATAAAACTGAGAAGAAGTAGATATAGGAAATGAAAACCAAATACGTGGTAACACTTGCAAATCTGGCTCATAATCTTTAAACGATTGTTCAGTAGGTGTTTTCGGATTTTTAGCATCTTGCACATAAGGAACATTTTGACTTGTACCTACTGCACGCTGAATAGCGGCTGGATCAGATACAGGATTGCCATTTTTATCGTACCATTTATTTCCATCTCTATAACCTGCAATGCCATATGATTGTGCATCAAAATTATCGGTATTAATGTATACTTTCCAATCATCTTTTACTGCACTTGCAATTTGATCTGATTGAATTTTTAAAGTGTTAGCTCCTGCTGCTCTAATTTCGCCTGCTGTTAAAATAGGTACCATTGAATATGGATCGCGCAATACCAATTGGTTTGCATCAAATCTTTCTACACGAACACCAACACGTAAAATTAAATCCTTAAACTGAAACTTATCTTGCATCCATGCAGCAAAATAAATTGGTTGATAAGCGGGTAATATTCTATTTTTAAAAAACTCATTTATTCCTGGCTTGCCCGATACTGTATTTCCTAAATGATCGTAACCAGAATAACCAACAAATGAGTTTCCATTGTTTAATAATTCGTTTGCACTGAACATATTTAAACTATATGTACCTGGTGAATATGAATTAACATCTAAAAAAGTTTGACCTGTAATAGGATTTCCATTGTTATCTGTTATACCATCTTGCATTAATTTACTTCTTAAATTTTTATCAAATTCTGTTTGATCGGCATTATTTACTCTTCTGTTAAAAGTAATGGTATCTTGAAAAACTCCATTTGCATCGAATTTAGCAAACCCAATTGTATCGAGCCCAGCAAACTGACGATTAGCCAATAAAGGCATTAATTGCCACAAAGCACTTGTTCCTAAACTATAGCTTCTTTGAATACGTTGTTCGTAAGTTAAACCAAATTGTAAATTATGTTTTGCTTTTAAATTTCTTCTTGGTGCAACAGTTGCATTCGACTCTAAGTAAACAATATAATTTTCGAATAAATTTTTTGAGTAACCTGATTGAACATAACCTAAATTACCCCACATTCCCGAATAAATAGAAATTGGATCATCGCCATTTTGTAAAGCTCCTAATCCTCTTAAAAGGTTAAAATTAAAATTCCTTTCACCTCCATAATAGTTTATAAATGCTTGCGTATAATTTCCTCTTAATGTGTTAAAATTAGCTTTTGTAAATGTAAATGCCGAATCTTTAAAACCAGTTTGGCGCACATAACCTGTTAAATACATTTTATCACCATTTACTAAATTAATGGTATCAGGATTTTGTTGAAATCCTTTTCTAACTGTGGTATATGAAGGTGCATTATACGTTTTAAAAGTTCCTACATATCCATATTTAAAGAAATCTTTTCCATGAGTAGGGTCAAAGGTTTCAGTAAAGTTTCTTTCATAACTAACACGAATGGTATAATAAGCATCCGAAATTTTAGCTCCTTTTGTTAATGCATTTTCAATTCTAGCTCTGGCAGTATCTTCTTTCTTATTAAACATTTGAGTAAATTGTAAATACACTAACGATCTGTAACCTTCAGATTGTGAATTATTAGCAGAATTTAAAAGTGAATTATAACTGTTCCAATTGTTTTGTGAAAAGAACAATGCTTGGTATCCTAACTTTACATTTATGTTATTGTTAGGTTGATAGTTAAAGTTACCACTTGTATTTACGCTATAACCTGAAGCATTCTGACGGTTATCTAATTTTTCTAAATCGCCTTTGGTTAAAAATTCACCTGCAGGTACTAATGTTCCTAATGCATTTGGTCTTACAGGATTAGCTTCAATTTCTCTCATTTTAGCATCTTTCACTTTGTAAATATCAACAGCCGATAAACCACCATCTAATGCATATGAACCTCTAATTGAGTTGGTAAATCCTACTAAAACTTTTTCTCTGTCTCTGTTTCCTTTGTCTCTTAACAATATAGGACCAGAAACGAACGAAGTAAATTCGTTAGCATGCGAATTATCTAAATAACCATAAAAAGGAGAAGCACTTCTGAATTCTATAAAACGAACCCACTGCTTGGTTGGTGCTTTTGTAGTTGCACTAATTGCACCACCAGTAAAATCGCCATACGATGCAGGAGTTCCACCTGTAATTACTTCTAAGTTTTCAATGGCATTTGCAGGTAAATTAATACCAGTTACACGCACACCATCAATATAATAAGCAGTATTTTCAGCACGTGAACCACGAATATTTGGTGTACCACCTCTTGAATCAACCCCACGAGAAATACCAGCGATGGCATTTATATTCTGAGTTGGTTTATTTTGAAGTTTTGAAAAATTATTCTGACTAGGGTCGTCTTTGTCAATTAATTGTTGTTTATCTCTAACTACAATTGTTGGACCTACCGTATTATTTAAAACAATATTACGGGAAGTAATTTTGTTATCACCTCTTACTGTAATATCTTCTAAAATGGCTTTTTGATAACCAGTAAACGATACTGTAATGGTGTATTGACCAGCAGGAATGGCTGTAAATTCAAATTCACCGTCTTTATCGGTGTATTTCGATTTTTTAGTACCCCCCCCTCCTTCAATAGTCACTACTGCAAATTCTACTGGTTTTTTAGTTAAACCGTCTGTTACCTTGCCATCAAGCACCCCTAAATTAGATTGGGCACGAAGCATAGTTGAAAAGCCTATTAAGGCTGCTAATAATAAATATATCCTGTTCATGTAAATGTTTGTTACAAATTATTATTTGGATTGATTTTAAGAGCGTAAATTAAATAACTTTAATTTAATAAATCAAACATCATTTCATTTAACCGCTCAAGTAATTTTATAGTGCTTATTTTAAGTTAGTTAATTTTGAAAGTATGGTTTGCGCAATTTTTTCATAGCTTTCAAAAGTCCAACCGGCAATATGCGGTGATAAAACTACATTTTGTTTGTTTATAAGGTAGTCAAAATCTTTTTGCTGTGGGTTGCTTAAGTTTAATAATTTTTCATTTTCAAGCACATCAAAACAAGCACCTAATATTTTACCACTATCAATATTATCAATGGTTTGAGGCATATTTAATACCCCTCCTCTGCACACATTTATTAAATAAATATTTTTTTTAAATTTGGTAATAAATGAATTATCAATCCAATTTTGAGTTTCGGCAGTTAAAGGAATATGGAGCGATAAAATATCTGATTCATCGAAAATTTGTGCTAAAGTGGCTTCGTTTGCATTTTGGTTCGAATAATTTTTTAAATATTTGTCGTAAGCCAAAATATTGACATCAAAACCAGCCAGTTTTTTTGCAAATGCTTTCCCAGTATTTCCAAAACCTATAATACCAACTGTTTTTCCGTTCAATTCAAAACCTCTATTCCCTTCTCTGTCCCATATTTTGTTTCTTACCTCATAATCTGCTTTATTTAAATTACGCATTAAAGTTAACAACATACCTAAAGCATGTTCACCAACTGCATCGGCATTGGCTTGCCCAGCATTAAAACAATAAATTCCTTTTTGTTCGGCAATTTTTAAGTCTATATTGTCTAACCCACTTCCTGCGCGTGCTATTACTTTTAAATTATTGGCAGCATTTAATATTTCAGCATCTATATTTGTTTTGGTTCTTACAACCAAAACATGAAAAGGAGCTATTATTTGCAAAATATCTTGCCTAGTTATAGCAGGTAAATAAGTTACATTATAGTTCAATTTTTGTAACCCATTTATTAATAAAGCATGTACATCGTCAATTATTAAAACTTTCACAACCGCAATAAAATAAAAATTATTAAAACATTTTGCTTAAAAAAATATTATAATTTTATAAAAACAATATGCTACAACTGTTAACCAACGATTTTGAAAATTTAGATAAAAATAAAAGGACTAATTTAATCAATTGTCTATCGGGTTTAAGGGCTGCTAACTTAATTGGAACTATCAATAATAATGGAGTATCTAATTTAGCTATTTTTAATTCGGTAAATCACATTGGTGCAAATCCACCATTGATGGGTTTTATACAAAGGCCTGCAAGTGTGGAACGACATACTTACGAAAACATAAAAAATACAGGTTGTTTTACAATAAACCATGTAAACCAAAATATATATAAGCAAGCTCACCAAACTGCTGCTCGATTTAACGAAAATGAGAGTGAGTTTGAAAAAACTGGATTAAATGAATATTACTCCAACATAATTAAAGCACCTTATGTAGCTGAAAGTTTAGTTAAAATTGGTTTGAACTTTGAGGAGGAAATTTTAATAAAATCGAATAATACTATTTTGGTTATTGGTAGCGTAGTTGAGCTAATTATAAATGAAGAGTATTTAACTGAAGACTATTTAATTGATTTAGGGAAGACAAAAAGTGTAGCAGTGCAGGGTTTAGAAACCTATTACAGTGCCAATTTAATTGCTACTTTACCCTATTCAAAGCCTAATTTAAATATTTTAAAACCAGAAAATTAATTTAAAACTTTATTTATTTTTAAATATTTAGCTAATATCGAAGCTAAATATGATATATTTATTACGAATTATTGCTGCCCCTTTTGCTTTACTTTATGGGCTTATTTTATTATTTAGAAACTGGTGTTATACCAAAGGTTTATTAACGGAAACATCGTTTGAGTTACCCATAATAAATGTAGGAAATTTAGCTTTTGGAGGAACTGGAAAAACACCCCACATTGAGTATTTAATAAAACTACTAAAACCTACCCAGAAAGTAGCGGTTTTAAGCCGAGGGTATAAACGAAAAACCATTGGTTATTTTTTTGCAAATAACGAAAGCACTGCTGCTGAAATTGGCGATGAGCCAAGGCAAATAAAACAAAAATTTAAAGATGAAATACACTTAGCTGTGAGTGAAAACAGAGTAATTGGCGTGCCTAATTTACTTTTTGATGCAGAGGATACCGAAGTAATTTTACTAGATGATGCTTTTCAACACCGCGCTATAAAAGCAGGATTAAATATATTGTTAACCGATTACAACAATTTATTTACCAATGATTTTTTAACTCCCGCAGGCACATTGCGTGAATACCGTGCTGGCTATAAAAGAGCTGATATTATTGTAGTTACTAAATGTAAAGAAAATCTAAGCTTTGAAGAAAAGGAAAAAATAAAAGCCGAAATAAAACCCTTGCCCCACCAACAAGTATTTTTTAGTTATCAGCAATACGATAATTTGGTACATTATTATAACGAATCGATAATTGAATATGATTTGTTAAAGCATGCTGACATTTTAATTTTTAGTGGAATTGCAAATGCAAACAGTTTTGAAAAATATTTAGAAAATTCGTGTAATGCTATTATAAATGCTTGGCAATTTGGCGATCATCATGATTTTTCGATTGAAGAAATTGAAAAGATATTAATTGAATTTAACAACTATAATTCGAAAAATAAAATAATAGTAAGCACCGAAAAAGATGCAATGCGCTTACAAACTGATGAATTTAAATACCTATTAAAAAATTATCCTATTTATTATTTGCCATTACAAGTAACATTTATCGATAACGATAAAGCTCTTTTTAATCAATCCATATTAAATTATGTTGAACAAAATACACGAAGCTATTAATTATATTTTATCGCAAACTAGTTTAAAACCTGAAACTGGCATTATATTAGGAACTGGTTTAGGTGGTTTGGTAGCCGATTGTGATATTGTAAAAACAATTGATTACGAGGAAATTCCTCATTTTCCAACTACCTCAGTTACCAGCCATGAAGGCAAGTTAATTTTTGGTTATTTAATTAAAAAACCAGTTGTAATTATGCAAGGTAGGTTTCATTATTACGAAGGTTACAATATGCAGGAAGTTACTTTTCCTGTAAGGGTTTTAAAATTTTTAGGAATTAGTAAACTGCTTATAAGCAATGCTGCGGGTGGTATTAATCGCAATTATAATATAGGTGATTTAATGCTTTTAAATGACCATTTAAATTTAATGCACGAATCGCCAATAAGGGGAAAACATTACCGAGAGTATGGAGATAGATTTCCGGATATGAGCGAACCATACAACAAAAATTTAATGGCTTTAGCTTTAAATATTGCTGTAGAAAATAATATAAAGTTACATCAAGGCTGTTATGCAGCAGTACAAGGACCAGCTTTAGAAACTAAAGCTGAATATAAAATGCTTGGTAAGTTGGGAGCAGATGCAGTGGGAATGAGTACTGTACCCGAAGTATTAGTGGCAGTGCAAATGAAATTAGCCGTTTGTGCCATTTCTGTAATAACCGATTTAGGATTTTCAGAAACATTAAGACCAGCTAGTTTAGAAAAAATTATTGAAGCTTCAATTAATGCCAAACCGCAATTAAGTAAATTATTTTTAGAATTAGTTTAAGTTTTAAATAATTAATTTTTTGATAACCTTTAACTTAAAAAGGTAATATTGGTAAAACATAGTAAAGTTGTTGTTTTAATTCATAAAACCTATTTTCGCACGTTTTTTAAAAAAAGAGATATAAATAAAGAATGGAAAATGTAATTTATTTAATTCCCGCGTTGGGAATAATTGGTTTAATAGTAATGGCTATTAAAAGCGCTTGGGTAAACAAGCAAGATGCAGGTGATAAAAACATGCAAGAACTAGCAGGTTATATTGCTGATGGCGCTATGGCATTTTTAAAAGCCGAATGGAAAGTATTAAGTATTTTTGTTGTTTTTGCTTCAGCTTTATTGGCTTATTCAGGAACAATTCATGAAATTAATGGAAAAGAGGTTCACGGAAGTTGGATTATTTCTATTGCTTTTATTATAGGTGCTGTATTTTCGGCAACTGCTGGATATATTGGTATGAAAGTGGCTACAAAAGCGAATGTAAGAACTACGCAAGCTGCAAGAACTAGCCTAAAGCAAGCTTTAAAAGTTTCCTTTACTGGAGGAACAGTGATGGGGTTAGGGGTTGCTGGTTTAGCTATACTAGGACTAGGTGGTTTATTCATTGTTTTCTTAAGCATTTTTGCTGACTTAGGAGAAAACACTGTTAAAACAGCAATTGAAGTATTAACAGGATTTTCTTTAGGAGCTGAATCTATTGCTTTATTTGCCCGTGTGGGTGGTGGTATTTATACAAAAGCTGCCGATGTTGGAGCCGATTTAGTTGGTAAAGTTGAAGCTGGTATTCCAGAAGATGACGTCAGAAATCCTGCAACTATTGCCGATAACGTTGGTGATAACGTAGGTGATGTAGCTGGTATGGGTGCCGATTTATTTGGTTCGTACGTAGCAACTATTTTAGCTACAATGGTTTTAGGCCAAGAGGTAGTTGTTACTGATAATTTTGGTGGTATGTCGCCCATATTATTACCAATGGTAATTTGTGGATTAGGTATATTGTTTTCAATAGTAGGAACTTGGTTTGTAACAATTAAAGATGATAAGTCGAATGTTCAAAATGCTTTAAATTTTGGAAATTGGGCATCTATGGGTTTAACTGTAGTTGCTTCCTATTTTATAGTAAATTGGATGTTGCCTGAAGGAATTATTTCATTACGTGGTGTTGAATTTACAAGAAATGGTGTTTTTGGTGCCATTTTAGTTGGAACTGCTGTTGGTGCAATTATGAGTATAGTTACTGAATATTACACCGCAATGGGTAAAGGTCCAGTTAACTCAATTATTCAAAAATCAGCAACTGGACATGCTACTAATATTATTGGTGGTTTATCGGTTGGAATGAAATCAACAGTTATTCCTATTTTAACTTTAGCTGCAGGTATTATGGGTTCTTATCATTTTGCAGGTTTATATGGTGTAGCTATTGCTGCTGCTGGTATGATGGCAACAACTGCTATGCAATTAGCCATTGATGCTTTTGGACCAATTGCAGATAACGCAGGTGGTATTGCTGAAATGAGTCAATTACCTCCTGAAGTTCGTGAACGTACTGATAATTTAGATGCAGTTGGAAATACAACAGCAGCTACAGGAAAAGGATTTGCAATTGCTTCGGCTGCCTTAACTTCTTTGGCATTATTTGCTGCCTTTGTTGGAGTTGCTGGAATTGATGCAATTGATATTTATAAAGCACCAGTTCTTGCTGCTTTATTTGTGGGTGGTATGATTCCTTTTATCTTTTCGGCTTTGTGTATACAAGCAGTTGGAAAAGCAGCAATGGACATGGTACAAGAAGTTCGTAGACAGTTCCGCGAAATACCAGGGATTATGGAATACAAAGCCAAACCTGAATATGAAAAATGTGTAGCTATTTCTACCAAAGCATCTATTCGCGAAATGATGTTGCCAGGCGCAATTGCTTTATTAACACCAATTATAGTTGGTTTTGGTTTTAAAGGAATGTTTGCTGATGCTAGTTCTGCTGAAATGTTAGGCGGATTATTAGCTGGTGTTACTGTTAGTGGTGTGTTAATGGGTATTTTTCAAAGTAATGCTGGTGGTGCTTGGGACAATGCTAAAAAATCGTTTGAAAAAGGTGTAATGATTAATGGCGAAATGTTTTACAAAAAATCTGAGCCACATAAAGCTTCAGTAACTGGTGATACAGTTGGTGATCCTTTCAAAGATACTTCGGGCCCATCTATGAATATTTTAATAAAATTAATGTCGATTGTTTCGTTGGTAATTGCTCCTTACATAGCAGTTCAAGGTGGATTGAAAGCAGATAAACTAGCATTAATGAATGGTGAAAAAATGGAATGTTGTGCCATGGATTCAATGGATATGGATCATTGTGGAATGATGGGTAATTGCGATATGAGCAAATGCATGAACATGACCAAAGAAGAGTGTGCAGTTTATTGCGATAGCATGAAATGTACTCCTGAACAAAAAGCAATGTGCCAAAGCATGTATGGTACCGATGGTAAATTTGATGTGGCAAAATGCAAAGCAATGTGCGAAAAGGAAAGTGGTTGTATGGAAGGTTGCGATAAAGGTTGCAAAACAGAAGAAGAGTGCATGAAAAGTTGTGACAAAGCTTGTGTAGCTGCTCACAAAGAAGGTAAAGCTTGTTGTAATGAAGGCGAAGATAACGCACACGATAAAAAATAATTAAACATAACAAATTATAAAACTAAAAAACACGCTATTTGGCGTGTTTTTTTTGTAATAAAATTGGTGCAATTATATTTTTAAATCCACTTTTACTAAAAGTTAGTTGATAACAACGACCGAAAGCAAAGTATATACTGCAAATTATAAACGTTTTTTGCATTACAACTACAGTTTTGGAGCTATAAGTTGGCGATTTAGGAGACGAAAACTGTCTGCCAGCACTGAACTTTCGGCTACCACAAAACTGTCAAGCGGAGACGAAACCCCGCCTTTTGGGTAGGTGCTGTAAGCGGTTCGTTGTTTTTTCATTATCAGTTTCATTGATTTTTATTTTCTGCTTGTCTCTTGTTGATAGAACAAGTTCAGCAATGTCAGGCGATAAGTTTTTATCTTGCCATTTTCGTTCGTTGTCAATTGATTTGTCTGCAAGTTTAACAGCTTTCAATACATATTCAACTGCTCTTAATGAATGGTCAGCCATATGTGCCGTAGCAACAGCGTGTCCAACCGAACGGGCGACTGCAATTATAATTGGTTCAGTCAATTCGTTTGCAACTGCTATTGCGTCCAATGAGGCATTTCTTGCGTCACCAACCGAAGCAATATCTTTTGTCCAGTCCTTTGCAACTTTAATAGCATTCATCAGTCGTTTGTCAATGGGTTTTGTAAACAGAGGTAAAATATTTTCAACGCACTTACAAGCCCATAATATTAATTGTCTATGCTGTTCTTTTGTCAAAAGTCCGCCACGATGTTCAGCAATGAATCGTTTGTCTCTCATTTTATTTTCTGTCAATTATTCTAGTTGGTCGTGACTTTTTACAATGCCCGCTAACTTGTATATAACCCTGATTTTATCAGGTATATCTACCCAATTTGGAGAGATAACCCTGATAGGAGTCAGGCTTTTTTTATAAATGTATTTTATTCTTTTATATATCCAAATCATCAAATGGGCTCTTTATTTTTTGTAAACTTTTGGTACTTACATGTGTGTAAATTTACTCACTATTATGCTTGTTTTTATTGGTGTTCATGAACCTCATACTTCGGTTTCATTAGTTTTACTGCTTTTATGCCCAAGTATTTCTTAAAAAATCTTAAATCGGTTCCATTTTATAATAAATGTGTGGCATAGCTATGCCTCAACCAATGTAAACTTACTGGTTTTTTTATGGAAGTTTTTGCTAAACTTTGTTTTAAAACTTGTTGTAAACTTCGAGAATCATACTTATTCCCTTTTTATAGCCCTTCAAACAAATATTTTTTAGGCTTAAAAGTCACAAAGTAGTTTCTAAGCATTTCTATTCAATGTTCGGTGAAAACACCGACCATAGGCAATGGTACATTGGTTACCTAGTTTAATACTATGTTTTCTATGTGTCTATGTGGTTCAATTTTATTTAAAACATGGTTTTTGTTCGTGGTGGATGTACCAACAAACCACTACTATTTAATTTGCTGCTTTTTTGTTTTATTTGAAACCAATTGGCAGTTTTACCAAATTGAATTTCTTCCATTTTAAATATGCTTACCTATCCGTTGTTTTTATGTTTACTAATTTATGCAGTTGCATTTGCTACCGCCTATTTACTAAAACCCAAAAGCAACGACCATTTTATTACAAATAATTACGAAACCATTGATGGATTAAGGGGGTTTTTGGCATTGGGAGTTTTTATTCATCATGCAGCGGTTTGGGAATAATACTTGCAAACAGGTGAATGGAAAACGCCTCCTACCAATTTATACGCGCAGCTTGGCGAAACCAATGTTTCCCTGTTTTTTATGATTACCAGTTTTTTATTTATTAGCAAACTCATTCACCAAAAAGAAAACTTGCCTTTTAGCTGGAAACAATTTTTTATTGGCCGCATATTTAGGCTAGTTCCTATATATTATTTTACCTTGTTGTTATTAATAATCGTGGTGTTTTATTTAAGTAATTGGAATTTATATTCCAATTGGGTAGATTTAATAAAATCAGTAGCCAACTGGGCTTTATTTACCATCAATGCCATTCCTGGCGTAAACAAGTACCCTGATACCAGCATTATTATAGCCCGTGTGGTTTGGTCGCTTCCTTACGAGTGGTTTTTTTATATTTGCTTGCCTTTAATAGGATTTGTTTTGTTAAAAAATAAACCTCATTGGCTTACCATAACCATTAGTTTAATAGTAGCAGTGGGATTTTACACTGTTCATGGCATATCAATAAAACATGTTTTGTCGTTTTCCGGAGGTGCCATTGCACCATTTTTACTTAAATACCAAGTGGTAAAATTTAATATTAAACATTGGTTGGTAAGTGCGGTAGTGGTATTAAGTGTTTTTTCAATTGGTTTATTTAACTCGGCCCATCAATTGGCGTGCAAAGTAATTATTGCACTTATTTTTACTTTAATAGCCTGCGGCAATGATGTGTTTGGATTGTTAAAAAATCAATCTTTAAAACTGTTAGGTAACATAAGTTACAGTACCTATCTTTTACATGGAATAGTACTTTTTATTACCTTTAAAACCATATTGGTAGGTAATGAATTTAAAAATTTATCATCCAATATATTTGCATTGGTAATAGTTATTTTAACGCCCATTATTGTGGTAATATCTTACCTTACTTATATATTTATTGAAAAACCTTTTATAAATTTAGGAAAAAAAATGTTGCATAATAAAACTAGACAAAAGTAAGTAAGAAATATTATTAATTAGGCTGTATCAAATGATTTAAAATGCTCGATATTTAGAGAGGTAATTTTTTTCAAAAAAAATAAATATTAAATAACGTGCAATGCTATGTGCCTTAAAAAAACATGAACCACATAAGCATATTGATAACATAGCCTTTAATCAATGTATCTATGTGGCTTTTTATTTTACTAATAATTTAATGATTAAGCAAAAAAGTTCATTGAAAGCGAAGAATGATAGCTAACTTAATAATAACGTTTTAGTATATTTCTACTTAGCTCAATTTGACCAAGCGCAAGAGGCTATCGTTATGAGAAAGCCACCTATTTTTTTAACTACTTTATTTTTATGTTAGATTAAAATTAAATATGTGTTTAAAACATAATCATTTTAAGTTTTGTTAAAACAACAATAAATACAACTATTAAATGGATTTATTTACAACAGAAAATAATTTAAAGCACAATTTACTCCCTTTTGATGGAACGGTAAATTATTATGGTAAAGTATTTTCGAATAATGAAGCAACCGAATTTTACAACCTACTCATGCAAAACATTGATTGGAAAAACGATGAAGCAATAATTTTTGGTAAACTAATTATAACCAAACGAAAAGTAGCATGGTATGGCGATACTAATTTTAGCTATACTTACTCTAAAATTACCAAACACGCTAATATATGGACAGATGAATTATTGGCTATAAAAAACAAAGTAGAGCTACTTACAGGCGAAACCTTTAACTCGTGCCTTTTAAATTTGTACCACAATGGCAACGAAGGCATGGCTTGGCACAGCGATGGAGAAAAAGATTTAAAAAAAGAGGGTGCCATTGCCTCGGTTTCATTTGGTGCTGAAAGAAAATTTATGTTTAAACACAAAGTAGAAAAAACTACTGTTTCGGTATTGCTTGAAAGTGGAAGTTTGTTACTAATGAAAGATAAAACGCAAGCCAATTGGTTACACCAACTGCCAACTACTACAAAAGTAAAGCACCCAAGAATAAACCTTACTTTTAGAAATATTATACCAATGTAATTAGTAGTCCCTCAAAAACTATTTAAGCATCAACAAAATCTACAGACTTGGTAAAAAATGGTGCATAAAATTCTGCAAGAAAAGAGTTAAAAACAAAAGAATACTTGCATAAATTTTCATTTTTGCAACCATTTTATCTAAGTTTTTAATAAAAAAAATAGAAATTGTAAGGAAAACAATTCCATTAACTACGTGCGTGGGGTCGGCAAAAAGGCGGTCCAGCCCTAGCCTAGTGCGTGGAAGCTTTTTTTTGCCTTGATTTTTTGTTTCTTTTTCATCTAAGGAAAAAGAAAGAAGAAAAATTGAAGATGACTTTTTGAGGGTCGACTAATTATAACATTACTTTCCAATAAATTTTGGGTCCGTCTTCGCCCCATTCTTTGGTGTCTTTAAGTATCTCTTTTTTAAGTTCTAAAATATTAGTTTTTTTATTTTTAGGAGCAGGTGGTGTTGTAAATTCTGTTTCGGGTGAAACCAAATTTTCAACCTTTGTAGCAAAGTAAGTAATGTTTAACCTTGGAATAACAATTCCTAAAATCATTCCGGGTAAACCTTGAAACGATTCAGGACCTGCACTTACTGGTATTTCATCGGTATAAAATGCAATTATATAAATTGAATCCATAAGAATAGTGGCAGCTTTGCGGCAATTAAAACCAGCTATGTTTCGGTATTCGCCTAGTAATTTCCATTTCATTTTTGGAATCGAATCTTCCACCCTGTAACTGCGTTCGTACACAATTTTGTCTGCAATCATTTTATTGGTTTCAATATTTGTAAAAACTGAGTTTTGAGCAGCAACTCTGTAGTACCAATTGGCATAAGGGCTTTCATCTTCTTGGGTTAATTTATAAGCACTGCTTTTTTTATTAAACGAAAGTTGAAATACATCGGTTCGGTATTTAGGCATTTTGCTTTTCATTGCCTGGCTCCAACTCGATTTATCGTTAATCAACTTATGTAAGTTTTCATTCCGTTCAAAAGTTATTTTACCCGATTGAATGAGTTGTTGCGCGTTGCTATTTGTTATAAATAGAATAATTGTAACTGTTATAAACAGCCAATTTTTTAATTGAAAAATAAGTTTATTCATTATTACCTCCTTAGCTAAAATTCCAAATTACACCAAATAAAAAGTAGCGTTGTAATACTGTGTAAGTTCTTTCGTTTATGTAATTGCTAGTAGCTGTTCTGTTAAAACCAATATTTTGGTTAAAAATATCATTTACCGAAAGTTTAATTTCCAAAGCGTCTTTTTTAAATAGTTTTTTACTTACGAATGCATTAAAAATGGTGGTATTTAAATTTCTATCAAAATCGCTTGTTCTTTGGCGAATATTAAAAGTACAATTACCTCCAATTTCAAATTTTTTGGGTAAATAAAACTCCGTGCTTAACATGTATTCTTGAATCCAAAATTGAGTTTGCACATCTTGCCTTAAACTAGAAGTTGAGTTATTAAAAGTTAATTCGCTGCTTACATATATTTCAAATTTTTCTTCTTTTTCATAATCTAAATTTAAGCCGTAAGTTAAGCTTTGGTTATTATTGGTATTACTAAAACCATTTATAAAATTATTGTTTCTAGAAATGTTTCCATAAATATTATTGGAAACTCCTAAGTTTATTTTTTTTATTTTAAAGTAGTAATACGAATAAAAATTACTTGAATAATTGCCCTCTACATTTATAGTTTGGTGTATTTTCCTTCCAAAATCATCTACTTTATCAAACGAAGCAAAATCGTTGTTAACTACATTAAACGACACATTTGCATACAAACTACTTCCGGTTAAAGGCTTGTAGCTGTTATAGGTTAGGCTTATTCTATTTGTAAAACTTTGTCCTAGGTTTTGGTTTCCTAAATAAATGTCAAGCGGGTTACTATTATCGAACAATGGTTGTATTTGTTGCAATGAGGGTTGGTTGGTATAACCACTATAATTGGCACTAAGCGAAGAAGTATTTTTTATTTTATACATTAAATTAGCAGCAGGAAACAAGTTAAAAAAGTACTGACCAATTTCTTCATTATTAATTAAATTATACTGCCGCAAATCGGTATAAGATACTTTGCCACCTAATGAATAAACCAATTTTTTGGTATTGTATTTTAACGAAATACCTCCTTTATTAGCCAATATATTATACCTTAAACTATTGCTTAGGTCAACTAACACAGTTGAATATTCGTTGTTTAAATTTTTATCGAACGAAAATCGTTTTGAGTTATTTACTGTATTTGCTATATCGTAATCGGTAACAATGAACCATTTTTTAGAGAGTGGTTCTGTGTAGCTTACAAAAGCTTTTATTGTGTTTAGTGAGCTTTCGTTTGTTTTTTTCTGATCAATATTGTTTGAATTATTTATTGTACTATCAGGATTATAAAAATTGGTATTCGATTTTAAAAAACCTTCTGAAGAATTTGAATTAACAATACCTTCAAAATTTAAAGCCAGAGATCTCCCTTTTAGCTTAAACTTTTTATTTATATTTACTGATGAATTAAATGCTTGACTTGTGCTTAAATTGGTTAAGTTTCTTACATTATCATTAACTAAAGTTCCATTTTCGTTTAAGTTTTGCGTTACAAAATCGTTGTTGCTATTGTTTTGACTTTGCGAACCTTTTATTTTTACTTTTAGTAATAAAGTTGAGTCAATATTGTACTCATAGTTAGCATTACCCGAATTTAAAATCTTAGCATTTCTAATACTATTTAATTGATTATTATAATACAACGTATCGGGCAAAATAAATTTAGTATAATTATTATCTTCGGCATTTACTGTTAATTCTTTTCTGGTAATATTTCCGTTCAACGATTGTTTTAAATTATTAAATTTATTAGAAAAATAACCACCATAATAAGTGGTTTGAGGAATACCTACTCCCGAAAAATCGCCTTCGTTATCGTAATAAGAATACATCATTCCATTATCGCTCATTTCCATGTTACTGGCCATTCCACCAGTATAGGTTTCTCTATCATCCCAACTTAAACCTGTTTTGTTGGTATTTGAAGTTGCTGCATAAGCCGATACTTTTAATTTCTTTCTAAAATAATTAAACATAGCATCGCGCTCAAGCCTGGCTTTTTCATTGGCATCTAATCCTTCCAAAGCACTCAGTTTACCAAAATATCCTTTTTTGGCATCTTCTTTTAAGGTTAAATTTATAGTTTTATTTTTTTCGCCATCATCAATTCCTGTTAATGTTGCTTGTTCACTTTTTTTATCAAAAACCTGCACTGTCGAAATATTATCGGCCCTAATATTTTTAGTAGCAATGGTTGGGTCGTTTCCAAAAAACTCTTCCCCATCAACCAAAACTTTTTTAACTTCTTGGCCTTGAGCAGTAATTTTTCCATCCTTATCTACTTGTATTCCAGGTAATCGTTTTAGTAAATCTTCTACATTCGAGTTTTTATTTACCAAAAAACTATCTACTAAAAATTCGGTGGTGTCGCCTTTAATTCTTATTGCATTTATTTTATCTTTTATAATTACATCTTTTAATAAATTGGCTTTCGAAATAATATAAAGTGTTCCTAAATCAATTTTTTGATTTTCGTTTACAATTATTTTTTCGGTATAATCAACAAAAGTAGGGCGAGTAATTTGTAATAAATAAGTATCGGCAGGAATATTTAAAAACTGAAAAAAACCTTTCTCATTTAACCAAATATGATCTACTAAAATAGAATCGCTAAATTTAATTAAAGAAACGCTTGAATTATTTACTGATTTAAAATTCAAAGAGTCTTTTACATTGGCTGAAATGGTATTTTTTTGCGCATAACCATTTACAAAACAGAATAATAAAAATATGATTATTGGAATTTTAACTTTCACAGTATTTATATAATTCTACGAAAAAACATTTTAATTGTCTGAATCCAATAACCGATTATCAAATAAAGAAATAATTAAGGAAATTAGTGGCCGTTAATAAATATTCGACCCCGATGGGGTCGAACAACACAAAATATTCGTTGGTTTTAATTATCAATCCAATCATTTATCCCAACTAATCTGGAACAATTTGAAATAAATTTTTAAATTGAAAAAAATTATAAAGTCCAATTATCAAAACTGCTTTGGTCTTTAATAAGTTATTCGACCCCGATGGGGTCGTATGTTTATAGAACGATTTAGTTGATTATAAACATGCGACCCCATCGGGGTCGAACAACACAAAATATTCGTTGGTTTTAATTATCAATCCAATCATTTATCCCAACTAATCTGGAACAATTTGAAAAACATTTATTGAATGTCAATCACTAAGTAAATGAATTAAAATACATTGAATTTTGAGCAAAAAAAACACGCCATCAAGCGTGTTATTTTTGTTGAAAATAAGATAAACTATACGCTGATGAAGCTTTTACTTTTCAAATATTTTGGTTTCAAATAAGATAAATTTTTATATAAAATAACCTTATTAGCAAAATAAAAGTAAAATAAGGTTTTTATTTTGACCTTATTTTATAAATTTGTTCCAATTATGGCATTAAATCCTTTTTCTGAAGAACAAATTATAGCAAGGCTTCAATTTGAAAATCCTTGGTGGATAACTGGTAATTTAGACAATTATTATCAATCGTTTAAACCACGTTTATACTTTAATTTATTTTATTCGTTAGTAAAAAATACAACAGTTCACAGAGCAAATGTGTTAATGGGACCACGAAGGGTCGGAAAAACAGTTATGTTATATCATACCATTCAGCAATTAATTGCTGAAGGTGTTTCTCCTCAAAAAATTTTATACGCTTCTATCGAGACACCCATTTATAATAATATTGCACTTGAAGAGCTTTTTAAAATGGCTAAAAAAGCTACGGGTAATTCTGATTCTACTGGTTGGTATATATTTTTTGATGAAATACAGTATTTAAAGGATTGGGAAGTTCATTTAAAAACTTTGGTTGATGTTAACCACCATACTAAGTTTATAGCAAGTGGTTCGGCCGCAGCGGCATTAAAACTCAAAAGTAATGAAAGTGGAGCAGGAAGATTTACAGATTTTATGCTACCTCCTTTAACATTTTATGAATTTATACACCTTAAAAACTTAGACAACTTAATTATACCAGATACAATAAATTGGAAAGGAAACATTGCTATTTTTTCAAATACTACAAATATCTTAGAATTAAATAATCATTTTATAAACTATGTAAATTTTGGAGGTTATCCAGAAGTAATTTTCAATCAAGAAATTCAAAATAATCCAAGTAGATTTATGCGAGCTGATATAATAGATAAAGTACTTTTGAGAGATTTACCAGGCTTGTATGGCATTAAAGACGTGCAAGAATTAAACTCCCTTTTTACAACTATAGCATGGAATAGTGGTCAAGAATGTAGCATAGAAGAATTAAGTAAAAATAGTGGTGTAAAAAAAACCATTCTTCGCCAATATTTATTGTATTTAGAAGCAGCATTTTTGGTACATATTGTAAAACGAGTAGATCAAAAAGCAGGTCGCTTTCAAAGAGAAAATTTCTTTAAAATTTACTTAACAAATCCAAGTTTACGGAGTGCTTTATTTGCTCCACTTTCAGCAGAATCTGACGGAATGGGTGCAATAGTTGAAACAGCTATTTTTAGCCAATGGATGCAGCGAACTTCTTTTATTCCATATTATGCCAGATGGAAAAATGGAGAAGTTGATTTAGTAAATATTAGTAGAAAAACAAATAAACCAGATTGGGCAGTTGAAATTAAATGGAGTAATAGATTTTTTCAAGCACCAAACGAATTAAAAAGTCTTGTTGCTTTTTGTTTTGAAAATAACCTAAAGCAAGCATTAGTTACCACTATAGATAAATTTGGAATTAGAGAAAATAACAATGTTCAAATTCAATATTTACCTGCTTCAGTTTATGCTTATAATGTAGGTAAAAATACACTTGAAAGTCAAAAATAATACCGAAAGCAAATCTGAATTAGTCCAATTCAATTGTCCTAAACAGCTATTGAATCGGCATTTTTCTATTAAATTTTAATCTAAAAATAACTCAAATAACAAAAAAACACGCCCTAAAGCGTGTTATTTTAGTTTACATATAAAAATAATTTACTCAGCAGATACTTTAATTTTAACTACACCAGAGTTGGCTTTTTCAAATATTTTACTTTCTATTTCAGCAGTTAACTCTGGGTTATCGGTTAAAATTTGTTTCACCGAGTCGCGGCCTTGACCTAATTTTGTATCGTTATAACTAAACCAAGATCCTGATTTTTTTATTACTTCGTAATCAACTCCCAAGTCAATGGTTTCACCCAAACGGCTAATTCCTTCGCCATAAATAATGTCGAACTCTACCGTACGGAAAGGTGGCGATAATTTATTTTTAGCAACTTTCACTTTGGTTCTGTTACCAATAATTTCTACTCCTTCTTTTATTTGTCCAATTCTTCTAATGTCTAAACGAACCGATGCATAAAATTTCAATGCATTTCCACCGGTTGTCGTTTCAGGATTTCCAAACATTACACCAATTTTTTCGCGTAATTGGTTAATGAAAATACAAACACAGCCAGTTTTATTAATGGTACCAGTTAATTTACGTAAAGCTTGGCTCATTAATCGGGCTTGTAAACCCATTTTACTTTCACCCATTTCGCCTTCAATTTCTGCCTTTGGAACCAAAGCAGCAACTGAATCTATTACTATAATATCAATTGCTCCAGAACGAATTAAAGCATCGGCAATTTCTAATGCTTGTTCTCCGTCATCGGGCTGACTAATGATTAAATTATCTACGTCAATTCCTAACTTTTCAGCATAACTTCTGTCAAAAGCATGTTCTGCATCAACAAAAGCTGCAATGCCACCTTTTTTCTGACACTCAGCAATGGCATGTAAACTTAAAGTGGTTTTACCTGAACTTTCTGGACCATAAATTTCAATAATTCTACCTACGGGTAAGCCACCAATTCCTAAAGCAATATCTAAACTTAACGAACCAGTTGAAATTACCTCGGCTGCAACTACTAATTTATCGCTCATGCGCATTACAGTTCCTTTACCGTACTGCTTGTCTAACTTATCCATTGTTAATTGAAGGGCCTTCAATTTTTCTTTATTATCGCTCATTATTTTATATTTTTTTTATTTCAAAAGTAAGTTTGCTAAGTTAACTGATATTATTTTTTTATAAACAATTTATAATGGGTTGGTTATATTATTTTTAAAAATTTTAACGGGTTGAATTAAATAAAGTAGTACCTATTAACTCATCATAATTAAATTGCAAATTTCTGTTATAAACCAAAATTAAATACTCGTTTTCAGTATTGGCATGGTTGCCTTCAAAAATACTTTCATCACTGATTTGTGTTTCTTTATCAAGCATGGTATACATGTATTCGTATCGACCTTGTTTTAAAGGAATTTCTAAATCGTATCTTGCTCGGTTTGCATTAAAAGTTAGTTTGTATTCGGGTTTTATTTTCCAATCGGTAAACTCACCAATAACATATACATCGGTGCTAGAGGGAATATTTGCAATGGCACTTAATTGAAATTGAATTAAAGCATAGTCTCCATCAATATCGGTATTATTTCCTTCTTTATTATTTATAACTCTGCGTCCATTGTAATCGAGGAATTGAACATATTGGTTGCTTCCCCTTGGCTCGTCCATATTTAAAATACAATGGTAAACAGAATCAAAATATTTTGTTCTTACATTTTGACTAAATTGACGCAAATTTCTAATGTCAAAAAGCCTAAATTCATTGCTTCCATTAAACAACGTTTTATCAAAATAATTATAATCAAGTTTACCATTGCTAGCAAATAAAGGCTGCACTCCTCTTAATGCATTGTCCCACCTAAAATTTTGTAAAACCACTACTTTTATATCTTGCAAAGGATTGGGTATTGCTGTTGCGTTGTAATCAATAGTAAAATTTAGTTCTTGCTTGGTAAATCTATATTCGGCTAAAGAAGCAGGTTTAGCTGTGGCCTCTATTTTAGTTTGGTTGTTTAAAACCATAAATCGCCTTGTAAGTAAAACATCGTTTTCATCAAAGTTTCTATAAACCTTTAAAATATAGTTTCCTGCAATGGTAGGTTTAATGTTTTCGTTTGGCAGTAACAAATTGTAATGTACATATTTTACATAGGTATTTGTCGAAAATTTAAAATCGTTTAGGTTATCGAAAGTCATTCCTTTTATATACAAACTTTGTTGCATATTGGTTTGGTTCCAAGCTTGATCGCAATGAATGATGGTATACTGAAAATACTCGTTATTGTTTCCTAAAACATCGAAACTTAACTTTAATTGTTGGTTAGTATTTAATGAAATTATAGGGTATCTGTCGTCTGTTCCATCAACCAAAAGTTGCACTGTTTGTACTTTTTTATCAAAAATTGCATTATCGAATAAGCTTTGACTAAAAGAAAAAACTGCATTTAAAAAAAACAAACTGAAAACTAACCATTTCATAAATTCAAATAAAAGTAAAATTTATTATTTAAACTCAATTTGTTAAAAAATAGTTTAATGTTTAAAAATGATTAACAAATAAATTATAAAAAAATTGCTTTTACAGTTTACTACATGTAAAATTGAAAATGATAATTGTGAGGGCAACTCAAAAACTAATCAATACTCAAAGAATAAAACCGGAAATTATTGATTTAAAATCGGAAAATATTTCTGTTTTAAGCGAATGGTATGCAAATACAATAACGAGTTCGTTTAAAGGAAAAAGCTTTGTAATTTATGTTCATTATCCAAGTTTAATAACGGTAATAGTTATGGGTAAAACCATTAACAAAACATTTACTGAATTTAAAGAAAGGTTGTATAATTTGTTAGCCCGATTTTCGTTTCCCCAATCGTTTTTAAATGAAGAATTATTGCATTTTAATAATTGTAAAATAACCAAAACCAATAGCCGTAAAATGCTTGGTTTTATGAACAGTATTACTGATCAAATAATTTCGAGAATGTACACTTACGAAAGCATAAGTGAAATTGATTTTGATGAAGAAGAGAATATTTTAATGAATTATATTCATGGAAATAAACCTGCAAATTATTTTACTCCATCGCTTTATTGGGGTAATTATTTTATAGGCGAAGACCCAACAGGAAATTACGAAAATATAAAAAGTAATAATAGCATTAAATTAATTCCAGACGAAAATAAATTGAGTAGAACTGAGAGTTTGCACATGGAAAATCAGTTAATGAAAATTCAGATTGAAGATATTTTAGGTGGGCAAATAATGAATGGAAGCGATAACGAAATTCCTACTGAAATAGAAAATATTTTTTTAAAAAATATCATTGAATTTGAAAAGCTAGCCAAGGAATCGAAAAAAATAACTGTATTTGAACTTTTGGGAAAACCAAAGTTTAAAGAAACTGAAAAACTAAATCCTGCTCAACTAAAAGAAGAATTGAATAAAGTTTTAACGTTATTAAGTAAAAAATCAATACATCTCGATTTTTTAGCAGAATATAGCAATGAGGTGATGTATAATTTTATTACAAAAGAGTTAATTGCCATTGAAACCCAAACATTAAATTTTCCCGGAATGATTATTCATTTTATATATGAAGATTTTCATCCAAACGTTGAGTTTGAGGTTTTAACTATGGCTAAACAATTTATACATTCATTACTAATTCCTGAAGAAAGTAAAGAAATATTGAATAATATTTGTGGTAAAAAAATAAAAGTGAACGGAGAGGTTTTGAATATAGATGAGTTATTAAATAAATTCAATTTATTTCTTTTAATAAACAATGTTGAATCGTTTAGAAATTACAAAAAAACCAATTTGCTTTACAACGAAAATAAAACCAAAGTAAAACTAGAAGGAAACATTGAAAAAAAAGAAGAAGGAGTAAAAGTAAAGAAGAAAATACCAATGTATTTTTATTTAGTGAAATCCGAAAATAACTGGCAAATAGCTGGTGTTGATTTTGAATTATTGAGTTGAAGTTAATAAAAATTCCAATGCTCATTAAATACACTCAGGTCAGTATATCAAAAAAGCCTAAAGCAATTTTACTTTTCAAATTCTGTTAAATTAAAAAAAGACAAATTTATAATTAACGCTTGCAAGAAGCTAACAAACGAGGAATAAGACAATTAAAAACAAATAAGCCCTGAATATAAACATATTCAAGGCTTTTGTTACCTTCGTTGGTAGCCCGTAGGGGAGTCGAACCCCTCTTTAATGGATGAAAACCATTTGTCCTAACCGATAGACGAACGGGCCATTTTTGGGTTGGCAAATGTAAGATTAATAATTTGTAAACAAAATATTTTTTTAATAATAAAATTAAAAGCTAAAAATCAGCCAATTATTTTATGCTAACCCTTAAAAAATCTATGCCAATGCTTTTATAATATCAGCAAAACTTCGGCTTTGCAAAGCAGCACCACCAACCAATGCACCGTCAATATCAGGAGCTGAAAATAACTCAACAGCATTTTCGGCTTTTACACTTCCACCATATTGAATGGTTAAATTATTGGCTACCTCATTACTGTATTTTTCTTTAACTAGGTTTCTAATAAATGCATGCACTTCTTGCGCTTGAGCAGTACTGGCAGTTTTGCCTGTTCCAATTGCCCATACTGGTTCGTAAGCTATTACCACTGCAGCCATTTGTTCGGCATTTAAATGAAACAAACCTTCGCTTACTTGTTTAGTTAAAACATCAAAATGCGAATTAGATTCACGTTCTTCTAAAGTTTCGCCTACACAATAAATTGGGTTTAAGTTTTCGGCTAAAACTGCATCAATTTTTTTTGCTAACCAATCGTTGGTTTCGCCAAAGTATTGTCTGCGTTCGCTGTGGCCAATAATTATATATTTTCCACCACAACTTTTAATCATGGCTGCACTTATTTCGCCTGTGTAAGCACCACTTGCATGGTTACTACAATTTTGTGCTCCTGAGCTTATATTGTTAAAATCGGCAAGCATGCGGCTAACCGAGTTGATGTATAAACTTGGAGGAATAATTACCACTTCGGCACTTCCGTGGTATTCATCTTTAATCATATTACTTAATTCAGATACTAAAGCCATGCATTCATCAAAGCTTTTATTCATTTTCCAGTTTCCTGCTATTATTTTTTTTCTCATATTTGTTTTATTTTACATTATTACTAAAAGAGGAATAAACCCTACCAAAAAACCACAAATTAATTGGGGAATATCATGCGCGTTGCTAAAGTACCTGGCACTGGCTACCAAACCCGATAAACTAATACAAACTGCTATCCATAACCTTAAATCAATTTGTAAATAATTATTAATTATTATTATTATGCTAACCAAAGTACCCATACTGGCTGCATGAACACTAATTTGCCAAAAAAAACTAACTATAGTTAGCGTTATAATGCTTATACAACCTGCTAATAAATATTTTAAAATGATAACCGAAACTCCTGCTTTATTTAACAAATAAAAACTCATTAAATAACCAATACAAGTAAATAAAAACGGCCATTTTCTATCCTTTAATTTTTTTAACTGTATGCTTTCTATTTGATTGGTTAGCTTTAAAGTAGTTACAACTATAATGGGCAATATTAAAGTAAGACTGACAATAACGCTAATAATGGTTATGATTTTGTTTTTTGACAATGCCGCCAAAGAATGAAAATAATTAAATATCAATAGTATAATAACAAAATTAACAATTATTGGCTGAAAAACAGCCGATATAATATAACTAACTTTTTTGTTCATTAATTTACAGCTATTACGCTTATTTCAACATTAGCATTTAATGGTAACTTTACCACTTGTACTGTTTCGCGTGCAGGGAAATCGGCTGTAAAATAAGTACCATATACTTCGTTAATGGCAGCAAAATCTGCTAAATTAGTACAATAAATAGTGGTTTTTACTACGTTCGAAAAATCCATATTGGCTGCATTAAGTATTGCTTTTAAGTTTTCCATTACTTTGGCAGTTTCAGCTTTTATATCGCTTTGCACCATTTCGCCTGAAATAGCATCTTTAGCTACTTGACCGCTAATGTATAATGTGTTACCAATTAATACTGAATGACTGTAAGGACCAATAGGTGCTGGTGCATTAGGACTTGTTATTATTTTCTTTTCCATTTTTGTGTGTTTTTTAATTTTGATGGGTTTAATTTGCTGCGAATATGAAAATTTTAGCAAAAGGAAACAGCAAAAGATTAGAAGAATTGAAACAAAAACTTTCATTGCTTGATTATGAGATAGATTGTATTGACGAAAATACAGAAATAATTTTAAATGATGGCAATTATGATGTAATTTTTGATTTAAATTTTGATGATAACATAAAAATTTCATGGTTAAGTTATAAAAATTTAATAAAAACACCTGTTTTTGTATGTGCTGTTAAAAAAAGTTTAGCTCAAATGGCTTTTGAATCAAATACTGATATTCAATTTCCACTTTTTGGCATAAACGCAATTGATACTTTTATTAACAGAAGTTTAATAGAAGTAAGCATTTTTAATAATGCCAATTTAATACTTTTGGAAAATACATTGAATGCCTTGAAATGCGATTTTAAAATTGTAAACGACCGAGTGGGAATGGTTACTCCAAGGGTAGTTTGTATGATAATAAACGAAGCCTGCTTTACCCTACAAGAGGGCACTGCTAATATGAATGACATAGATATTAGCATGAAACTTGGAACCAATTACCCTTTTGGACCTTTTGAATGGGCAGATAAAATTGGTGTTAAAAATGTGTATGAAGTACTTGAAAGCTTATACTTAGATACACATGATGAACGGTATAAAGTTTGCCCTTTATTAAAAAACAACTATTTGCTAAAACAAAATTTCAATAACTAGCTTTTTAAAATAAACCTTTCATTGAAAAAAATACTCCTTTTTGCTTTTTTACTTTTTATTTTATTAAAAAATAATTTTGCCCAACCCATCCTTAAACCTAATACAGGTATTGGCCCTGCTTCTGTTTTAGCTGCATTTATTGATAGTAAAACTAATAAGCCAATTGAATATGCTACAGTTTCATTAATAAAAGCAAAAGACTCAACCTTAATTACTGGAACAACAACGACCAAAAAAGGTGAAATAAAATTAGAAAACTTGCCTTTTGGAAGCTACAAGTTAAAAGCTCGTTTTATTGGTTACCAAACATTTTATACTAATAGTTTTGATTTAACAGCAAAAGATTTAATAGTGGACTTAGGTAAATTAAAAATGGAGCCTAATTTAAAAAATTTAAATACAATTGAAATAAATGGAGAAAGGAATGATTTTTCAAATCAGCTAGATAAAAAAACATACGCAGTAGGCAAAAACATAACCAATGTGGGTGGTTCAGCAACCGATATTTTACAAAATATTCCATCAGTAAATGTAGATTTGGATGGGAAAATAAGTTTGAGAGGAAGCGAAAATGTAACCGTATTAATTGACGGAAAACCAAGCACATTAAGCGGAGCAAATAGGCAGGCCATTTTACAGCAATTGCCAGCAGGTGCAATAAGCGAAGTGGAAGTAATTACAAATCCTTCAGCAAAATACGATGCAGATGGAATGGCAGGAATTATAAATATTAAAACTAAAAAAGATAAAATGAAAGGTTTTAATGGAAACGTACAATCAACTATTGGAACTAACGATAAATATTCACTAAACTTTGGCATAAACAACAGAACCAGTAAATATAATTTATATGGAAATTATTCGTTTAGGCACGAAAGAAGAAATAGCTTTGGAAGAGGTGATCAATTCAATGATTTTGATAGCAATAGGTTTTCATTTATAAGCACCAATGATGGCTATAATTTAAACGATTTTAATACTGGCAGAATTGGAATTGATTATTATTTAAATAACCACCATACAATTAGTTTTTCAACTGGAATAAGTAGCAATATTTCAAACAAACCCGATGCTATTAAATTTAGTTATTTCGATAGTATTTTAAATCCTACAAGCGTATTTGAAAGAAATAATTTTTCGACTGATAATAATTTAACCTTTGATGCTACTGCTGATTATAAAAAAACATTTAGTAATTCAAAAAAAGAATTAACAGCAAGTGCCAACATAAGTTCTACTTTAAAAGAAGCCATTGAAAATTATAAAAACTCCAATTCACCAAATTTCGATTTGGTTTCGCAGCGCAATAACAATACCTCAAATTTTACCAATTTTATAGCTCAAGCAGATTATATAAACCCAACAAAGTTTGGCAAAATAGAAACAGGATTAAAAACTACTATTAGAAATATAGAAAATAACCAAACTGGTAATAGGTATAATTTTAGTACATCCGAATTTTGGAAAGACTCATTAATAAGCAATCAGTTTATTTATAACGAAGTAGTTTATGCAGGTTATATAACTTTTGCGAGTAAATACAAAAAAATTGATTATCAATTTGGTATAAGAAGTGAAATTACTGACATTGATGGTAACTCGGTAACTGTAAACAAAAAGTTTAACAACAATTATTATAATTTTTTTCCAAGTGGTTTTATTAAATATGCTTTGACCAAAACACAAGATTTGCAAGCAAGTTTTAGTAGGCGAATAAACCGCCCAGGTTTTGAAAGTTTAAATCCTTTTACCGATTATGCCGATTCAGTAAATATTAGAAGAGGAAACCCAAACATTCAACCTGAATACATTCAAAGTTACGAGTTAAACTATTTAACACAATTAAATAAACTAAATTTTAGTACTACTTTATACTACCGATATACCAGTAATTTAATTTCACGTTTAAGAACTATTGATCAAAGTACTGGTCAATCTTTATTGACTTTTTTTAATTTTAGTTCGTCAGAAAATACAGGAGTAGAAGTAATAGTAAGGTATACTTTTAAAAAATTAGGCAATTTAATGTTGAGTGGAAATTGGTATAAAAACGAAATAAATGGTTCAAATGTGGTAAGCGATTTACAGTCGTCAATAAATACTTGGAACGTACGATTTACTTATAATTTACCTTTGCCAAAATCATTCTTTTTTCAGGCAAATGGCATGTATGCTGCACCTATGCGAAATGGACAAAACACTGTTTATGGTATGATGAATGGGATGGATATTGGTGTGAGAAAAGACTTTTTGAAAGGCAAGTTACAAACGGGTTTAAACCTTACCGATGTGTTTGATAACAGACAATTTAATATTAGAATAGATGGCATAGGTTTTACTTACGATGGAATGCGTAAAAGAGAAAGCAGGGTTTTAACTTTTTCATTAACCTATCGCTTTGGTGGAAATGAAAATCCGTTTACTAAGAAAAAGCCTAACCAAAACATGCCAATCGAAAATATGGACATGGGTTTTTAAAAATAAGAAAATTTTAACTATTATATTTTTAAAAAAATATTTAATTTTATATTTTATAATATGAAAACATCTTTATTAATCATTTTAAGTTTTTTTACCCTTAAAGTATTGCCACAGCAAGTGAAAGAACACCCAACTTTAACCAAAATGAAGGCGGGATATTATTTGTATTTAGACAATGGGATTGAAAAAATAGATTTATTTAAAAAAATAGAAGTAAGTAGAAATTTTTTTAAAGTAGGTTCGCCTAGATTGGTTTTAGCTCCTAAAATTGGACCTTTGGCACGTAAAAACTGTTTAACAGGTTTTTCTATTTTGTTAACCAACTCAACTCAAAAAGAGCCAGATGCTGGAACAAAAAATACTTTTGCTATAAAAGGAAATATTTTTGGTAAAGAATTTAACCAAGCAGTATTTAAATTGCCTAAAGGCAGTATTTTAACATTTACCGAAATTGATTTATCAATAACCGATTTAGATGGCCCTAACATGAAAGGTATTAGACCAAAAAAACCTGGACAATTACCAATAGGTTTTACCGTTTACATTATTGATTAAAAAGCAAGAATTAGGTAGTTGACAGTTACCTAATAACCGTCAACTAACCGCTATTTAAATTTAAGACGTTGCACGCAACGTCTCTACAAATTCGTTGCTATCAACTAACCGCTATTCACTCCAAACTTTGGTGCCTTCGGTGCAGTTGGTGCATATATCAATTTCTTTTCTGCTTTTTAAAATGGCGTTTCTAAAACTATTGTATTGCTCGCCTTTCCACACATCTTTAAAGGATTGCTTACTTACATTTCCAAATCTGTGAGTAGCATCTTTATCAAAACAACAAGGAACTACCAAACCGTCCCAAGTTATAACACTGCCACGCCACATACGCCAACATTGGTTCAATAGTTTATTTTTAATTTTATAACCATCATCGGTTTTAGAATACCTGCTTAGTTTTTCGTTTTCAGGAATAAACTCATCACTTGTTTGGTAGTCGTAAATTTGAGCTGTTTTTATTCCCAATTCATCAACCCCAATTTCTTTGGCTAATTTTTTTATTTCAGGTATTTGGTGTTCGTTGTGTTTAAAAGCAATAAACTGCCAAATAATATGAGGTGTTTTAACCCCTAATTCCTTTTTCCATTTTAATAGATTTTGAGTGCCTTCAATTACTTTTTCTATTTTACCACCAATTCTGTATTTTCCATAAGTATCTTGGCTGGTTCCATCTATCGAAATTATCAATCTATCCAACCCCGATTGTACAGTTGCTTTTGCCATTTCATCGGTAAAATAATGTGCATTGCTGCTGGTGGCTGTGTATACATTTTTAGTAGCAGCATATTTTACAAATTCTAAAAAGTTTTTATTTAAAAATGGTTCTCCTTGAAAATACAAAATTAACCAAACCAATTCGGGATGAATTTCATCTAAAATTTTTTTGTACAGGTTCAAATCCAACATGCCAGTATCGCGTGTAAATTCGCGTAACCCACTAGGACATTGAGGGCAACGTAAATTGCAACTGGTAGTTGGTTCTATTTCCATACTCAAAGGCATTCCCCATTGAATAGGTTTTTTTAAAGTTTTTGAAAAATAAAAACTACTGTATAATTTAAAGGCATTAAAAATTCGTTTTCCATTTAATTTGGAAAGTAAGTTTATACCATCTGTTAAGTTTCTGTTCATTAATTAGGCAAACATAAGTAATAAAATAGAACCTTAATTGCAATTCATTAATTTTAGATAATAAAATAACTTTCGCTTAATAAATTATCTATACTTTTCTTTTAAATATTTAATGGTTTCATTTACAATTAATTCTAACTTTTTTGTATCAATATCTGATAGTTTTTTAATATAAATACAAGCTTTCCCCATTTTAAATTTACCAAAATTATCAAGTAAATACATTTGCTCACTTAAACCTGTAAATATATATAATGAAATGGCTGCTTTGCGCGGTGAAAAGCCTATAAGCGGAGCATCACCTTCGTGGCCGCTTTCGTATTTGTAATGGTAATTTCCAAAGCCAATTATTGATGGTCCCCACATTTTTGGTTCATAACCAGAAACCCTTTGCATTATATTTAATAGCTCTAAACTATCAATTCTTTTTTGTTCCGAATCTGCAAATTCGTTTATAAAATCAATTACACTTTTTTCTGTTTCTGTTGTTTTATTTTTTGCCATGACATTTTTATTATTAATTTTTAACCAAATAGAAAACTCAACATTTCATCTATTTTACTTATTTGAATTATTTTTATGCCATTGCTTTGTTTTGGCAATTTGTTAAATTTTGATAAGTAAATGGTTGTAAAACCAAGTTTTTCAGCCTCACTCAATCGTTGTTCTATTCGGTTAACAGCCCTAATCTCACCACTTAAACCTACTTCTCCAACAAAACATATTTTGCTATCAATGGCTATATTTTCATAGCTTGAAACAATGGCTGCTATAATTGCTAAATCAATACCTGGGTCCTCTACACGCAAACCACCAGCTATGTTTATAAACACATCTTGCATTCCCATTCTTAAGCCGCATTTTTTTTCCAAAATTGCCAAAAGCATATTTAGTCTTTTGGTGTCATAGCCATTACTATTTCGTTGCGGAGTGCCATAAACAGCTTGACTAACCAATGCTTGTGTTTCAATTAAAAGAGGGCGCATGCCTTCAATAGTTGCAGCAATGGTAACTCCACTTAATGCTTCATCGCGCTGATTAATTAATATTTCTGATGGATTTGAAACCTCTCTTAATCCACCATTTTGCATTTCGTAAATACCTATTTCACTGGTGCTTCCAAAACGGTTTTTAGTGGTTCGTAATATTCTATAAACATGGTGTCGGTCACCTTCAAATTGCAACACAGTATCAACCATGTGTTCTAATAATTTAGGACCAGCTATTGTTCCATCTTTAGTAATATGGCCAATTAAAAAAACGGGTGTTCCAGTTTCTTTCGCAAACCTTATCATGTCGCTAGCAGTTTCTTTTACTTGTGAAATACTTCCGGGCGTAGCATCAATTAATTCGCTTTGTAAAGTTTGAATGGAATCAACTATCACAATATCAGGTTGAAGTTCTTGAAAAGCTTTTCCAATTTTTTGGGTTGAAGTTTCAGTATATAAATAACAATTGTCATTAGTAAATGGCAATCGCTCTGCACGCATTTTTATTTGAGTATCACTTTCTTCACCACTTATATAAAGCACTTTTAAATTGCTAAATTGCAATGCAATTTGAAGCAATAAAGTTGATTTGCCAATACCTGGCTCCCCTCCTATTAAAATAACAGAACCTGGAACCAAACCACCACCTAAAACCCTACTAAATTCTCCATCTTTTAATGTTAAACGCACATCGTTTTTTTGTTCAACTTGGTTAATTGGAACTGGTTTTAATGCCCTTTGTGCGTTACCTGTTTCTTTCCAAGTACTTTTGTAATCAAGTTTTTCTTTGTGAATTACTTCTTCTACATAAGTGTTCCATTCGCCACAACTATTACATTTTCCAACCCATTTACTTGAAGAAGCACCACAATTTTTACAAAAAAAAGAAGTTGATGTTTTTGCCATATATGACTCCAAAATAAGTATAAAAAAACAATATTTGGTAATAGTTTATTTTAAACTCTACCATTTTAGTACACTTAATTTAATTTAAAAAACTAGATTTTTTAATATATTTGGTGCACTCCTATTTATGAAAAATACATTACACCTCACATTAATTATTTGCCTGTTATTTAGCTTTTTGTCAATAAAAGTAAATGCACAGACCGAATCGGAAAAAGACAGTTTAGAAGAAATTCTTCCATTTGCAAAAGAATACAAACGCGTTGATATATACATAGCATTAGCCGATATTATAAAGCAAAGCGATACTACTAATGCCAAAAGTTATGCGCAACAAGCATTTAGTTTATCAAACCGGTTAAGTTATATAAAAGGACTTGCAGGTGCTTATGTTATTTTTGGATATTTAGACAGAGAAAAAGGCCAATACAAAAATGCCAAAATAAATTATTTGTATGCAATATCTTATGCTATAAAATCAAACGATTTAAACACCATTGCATGGGCTTATCAAAACATGGGAAATTTGTATTACATACAAAATGATTTCACTATGGCAATGCGTTATTATATGAGTGCTTTAACTAAAGGCGAAAAAGCAGGAAATCAAAAAAGAATTGCGCTAGCAAGTAACCAAATTGGTTCACTTTATTTAGATATAAACGACACTTTAAAAGCAGAATTATATTACACAAAATCATATAAAATTATTAAAGATTTAAATGATGAAATGAATTTGGCTAAAGTTTCAAATAATTTAGGAAATATTTATAAATTCAAAAAAGAATTCATTAAGGCATTATACTATTACAGTGTAGCGTTAGAGATTTTTAAAAAAAATAATGAAAGTAGAAATATATCATCTGTTTTAAATAATATAGGAATGATTTATTATACCCAAAACAAATTTGATAAATCATATACGTTTTTAGTAGAATCATATAATTTAGATAATTTAAACAACGATATTCCAAATAAAATTACTTCCTCATTAAATTTATCGAGCTATTATTTTAAAAAAAATAAATTAGATAGTGCCACTTATTTTGCTGAAATTTCATACGGACTAGCGAAACAAAATAATTTTAACAATGTGTTTTCTGAAACATGTAGGCAATTGAGTAAAATTTATGAAACAAAAGGCAACAGCGAAAAGGCTTTGTTGTATTTAAACGAAAGCAATGATAAAAATTTATTAAATGTTACTAAAGGAGCTGAAATAGAAGAGGTTCGGTCGAGTTTTGAAAAAGCTAAGAAAGATGAAACTATTTCGATACTTGACAATGAAAATAAAATAAACAAAAACACAATTGAAGAAAAAGAAATAAAAGTTCAAGAAAAAAACGTATTACTTCTGGGATTATTCGTTGTAATAGGCTTTCTTATACTAATGGGAATTTTATTTGTGTATTTTTTAACTCAAAACAAAAAAAGGAAAACCCTCGAATTATCATCAACTGCTAAAAGCAATATTTTAAACCGAATAAATAAACAATTAAGAACACCTTTAAATACTTTAATAAATTACAGCTATTTGGCCAACGAAAGTAAAAATTTAACTGAACTAAGGGGATTTCTTTCAGGCATCAATGCTTCGAGTAATGAATTGGTTTTTAGCATGAACAATATAGTAAGTTATTTACAAATAGATGCAAAAAACGATGATTTAATTAATAGACCATTTAATTTTATTGATTCATTAAATACTATTTTTAACTCGTTTCAAACCCAATGTACGCAAAAAAACATTTTGTTTTCAAAACTAATTTCTCCCGAAATTCCTACAAACATTATATGTGATAAACAAAAAATTGAAACCATAATTCAGAACTTATTAAGCAATGCATTGAAGTTTTCGGAAAAAGGGGTTATAAAAATTGAAATTAAATTAGTAGGCGAAACTCAAATTCAAAATATAAACAAAGGTTCTATTTATATTTCGGTAATAGATGAAGGCAGAGGATTAGGAAATAAAAATAATAAAAATTTAATTTCTATTAATAAAAATAACACCGATAATGAAGGTTTTGGTATTGGTTTATTTATAGTTAAAAAATTTATACAGCAATTAAATGGTACTTTTGAGTTAAAGAATAATGAAACTTTAGGCTGTGTGGCTGAAGTAATTTTTGATATTCAATTTGATAAAAATAATTTAACACAAAATAATATTCTAATTCCGCAAAACAGCAATAAGACAATTAATTTGTTAATGGTAGAAGATGATATTTCGAGCAGTTATACTTTTCAGAAATTGCTTGAGAGAAAAGGCTTTGTTGTTAAATCTGTTTTTAAAGGAAAAGATGCATTCGAAATTTTAGTAACCGAAAATATTGATTTGGTTTTAGTTGATTTAAGTTTACCCGATTTAAATGGATTGGAACTTTGTAAACTTATAAGAATGGGTGGCGAATACGCTTTAGATAAAGATATTCCAATTATTGCATTATCGGCCAATGCTGATCCAAACGAAATGAGAGATTGTATTTCGATTGGAGTGAACGAATACCTTACCAAACCAATTGCAAAAGATAGATTATTGCTTAAAATAAATGAATTAGTTAATTCTAAAAATATTTTAGCAGAATCTGAAATTTCATAATTTTATTTTTAAAATTATTCACCCATTAATAATTAAACAATTTAAAAAAAGGCACTTATTTTTTTTAAATGTAAAATATTTAAAAAAGTAGTTTTATATAAATAATTTAGCATATTTGCGTCACTTTTAAAAAATAGAAAATGGCAGTTTTAGTAAATAACGATTCAAAGGTAATAGTTCAAGGTTTTACTGGCAGTGAGGGTTCATTTCACGCGCAACAAATGATAGAGTATGGAACCAATGTAGTTGGTGGAGTTACTCCTGGAAAAGGTGGACAAACTCACTTAGAAAGACCAGTTTTTAACACAGTTAAAGATGCAGTTGAAATTGCAAATGCAAATACTTCAATCATATTTGTGCCACCAGCTTTTGCTGCTGATGCAATTATGGAAGCAGCTGAAGCAGATATAAAAGTAATTATTTGTATTACTGAAGGCATTCCTGTAGCAGATATGATTCCAGTAAAAGAATACATAAAATCGAGAGGTTGTACTTTAATAGGTCCAAACTGCCCAGGTGTTATAACTCCAGGTCAAGCCAAAGTAGGCATTATGCCAGGGTTTGTATTTAAAGCGGGTAGAATTGGAATTGTTTCAAAATCGGGTACTTTAACTTACGAAGCTGCCGACCAAATAGTAAAAGCAGGTTTAGGAATTTCTACCGCAATAGGAATTGGTGGCGACCCAATAATTGGAACTCCAACCAAAGATGCAGTTGAATTATTAATGAACGACCCAGAAACAGATGCAATTATTATGATTGGTGAAATTGGTGGAAGTTACGAAGCCGATGCTGCAAGATGGATTCAAGAAAATGGAAATAAAAAACCAGTAGTTGGTTTTATAGCTGGGCAAACTGCTCCTGCTGGCCGCAGAATGGGCCATGCTGGTGCAATAGTAGGTGGACATGATGATACTGCAGCTGCCAAAATGAAAATTATGGCCTCGTGTGGAATTCACGTGGTTGATTCACCTGCTGAAATTGGATCGAAAATGGCTGAAATTTTAGGCTTAAAAGCAAACTAAATACCTAAATACAAATATATTACATTAAGAAAAGCTAATTTTAAAGTTAGCTTTTCTTTTTTGGCCTCATAGTTCAATGGATAGAATAGATGTTTCCTAAACATTTGATATGAGTTCGATTCTCGTTGAGGCTACAATAAAAGACAACTCCAAATTTTTAGAGTTGTCTTTTTTTTTTCTTCAAATTATTATTGCCCCTATTTCTTAGAAACTTATTTTTTTGTTAAATACAATTAATACTGAAGTGTTATCAATAACTTTTTATTTAAAATGCTAAACAATAGAACTTTTATGTAATAGTTTTGTTATAAATTACTTAATCAAAAATATTATAATGACTTTCAATAAAAATTTAAATAAAATATATCAAAATCTCCTTTCCGATAAAACTAAGAGAAAGAGTGAACGAATTATTTTAATAATTGCTATTATTAGTTTCCTTACGCACCTAACAATTATTTACTTGGTCGATTTTAATATAATTTCACTTTATACAAAATCCGATCTGCTAAATAATCCAATTGCAGCTATTTACACTCCTTTTTCATTTATTCTAGTTTACGAGGTTTATTTATTAATTTACTATTTACCAAAATCAATTACTACGTATATTCTTAAACAATACGAAATTATAACTTTAATTATTATAAGACGATTATTCAAAGATCTTTCTAATTTATCTCTTTCATCAGATTGGTTCAAAATTAAGTATGATTTACAATTCACCTATGATTTGATGGCATCAGTAATTCTTTTCTATATTATTTACTTGTTTTATATTCAAAGTAAAAAAAGATATAGATTAATTCCAAGAGATGATGTTCAAATAGAAGAAATTTCGAGGTTTATAAAAATAAAAAAAATAATAGCTACTTCGCTAGTTCCAGTTCTAATTGTTCTTGCTATTTATTCTTTTTCAAGCTGGATGATTGGTATTATTTTTCCTAGTACAGTTGTTTCGTTTAAAGATATAAATAATGTTTTCTTTGAGCAGTTTTTTACCATACTAATCATTGCAGATGTTATTTTACTGCTCTTTTCATTTTTTCATACCGATGATTTTCATATTGTTATAAGAAATTCTGGTTTCATTATATCGACTATTTTAATTAGATTGTCTTTTTCGGTAACAGGATTGCTAAATACTTTATTAATAATATCAGCTATAATTTTTGGCCTTTTAATTTTAATTATTCATAATAAATTCGAAAAGCAAATTGCATTAAATGAAAGCAATTTAAAAGAATAATTATTTAATTAAACTTGTATTTGCAAACATTGATTTAAAATAGATTGAAATGAAACAAAAAAGCCTTTGAAAATTAATTCAAAGGCTTTTAGTACCCGGGGCGGGACTTGAACCCGCACATCTTTAAAGGATACAGGATTTTAAGTCCTGCGTGTCTACCAATTCCACCACCCGGGCCTACTAATAAATTTCTCGACAAGAAACTTTTTTAATATGGAGCGAAAGACGAGGTTCGAACTCGCGACCTCAACCTTGGCAAGGTTGCGCTCTACCAGCTGAGCTACTTTCGCATTAATTAGGGAGTGCAAAAGTATTAAAAGTAACAACTAACACAAATGTTTAATCACTTTTTTTTGTTTTTTTTATTTAAGTACCTTAAAATCAATTTTCCAATTTTTAAAATACCTCATTTTGTTACTTATTTGTTACTCTAAAAAAATTAAACTTTAATTTAATAAAAAAGAAACAACCAACTCATAAAATTCTTTTGGTTTTTCTGCGTGTAACCAATGCCCTGCACCTTCAATAGTTTCAATTTTTGCATTTACAAAATGTTCTATTATTTCTAATTCATCAGCAGGTTTTATATACAACGACAATGAACCTTTAATAAATAATACTGGTTTTAAATAAATTCCATTGTATTCAATTTGGGCTACTATTTCGTTGTAGTCGTTTTGTAAAACCTTTAAATTCATTTTCCAAGTATAAACGCCACTAGCTGTAGAAGTAAGGTTTTTTAATAAAAATTGCCTAGTTCCAAAATCTGGAACCAAATGCATCATTTTATCTTCTGCCTCTTTTCTGCGTGTAACTTGGGATAAATCAATTGCGTTTAAAGCTTCAAAAATTGAATCGTGTCCATGCTTGTATTCTCTTGGAGCTATATCGGCAATGATTAGTTTATCAATTTTTTCAGGATAATTAATTGCAAATTGCATGGCTACTTTCCCTCCCATACTGTGGCCTAATAAATGAGTAGTATTAATTTTATTCTGATCCATAAAATTAGCTAAATCTTCCACCATTAGTTTTATGCTATGGTGTTCGGTATGTGGCGATTTTCCGTGGTTCCTCATATCGATAGTATAAACAGAAAAGTTTTTTGAAAATTCAATTGCTAATGTTTGCCAATTATCTAACGAACCTAAAAACCCATGAATAATAATTAAATTATCAGGTGCAGTTCCGTATTTTTTGAAGTTTAATTGTAAAAACAAATTGTCTGATTGTTAAATTGCTGAATTGTATTTGAATGTGTTTTTAGTTGTCTTATAGCGCTACTATGAAAACATTAATTAGTGCAAATCAATTGTCTATTACTTATTGCCTATTGCTAATTACCCATCAAATTTTCTTCTAACATAGCCATTTCTGAAATTTTCCCGTTTTCGCATCTAATAATTCTGCCCGGGTATTTTAAAATTAATCTATAATCGTGAGAAGCCATTAAAACAGCAGTACCATTTTTTGCTATATTGTGAAGTAGCTCCATAATTCCATTACTGGTTTCAGGGTCTAAATTTCCAGTTGGCTCATCGGCTAAAATAACAGCAGGTTTATTAAGTAATGCCCTGGCTATAACTAACCTTTGTTGCTCCCCTCCACTTAACTCAAAAGGCATTTTAAAACTTTTGGTATCTAAACCTACTTGTTCTAATACTTCATTTATACGCGAATCAATTTCTGCCTTGTTATTCCAATCGGTTGCTTGTAATACAAAATATAAGTTTTCGTAAACACTTCTATCTGTAAGTAACTGAAAATCTTGAAATACAATTCCAATTTTCCGTCTTAAATATGGAATTTGATTGTTTTTTAACTTTTCTAATTCAAATCCACCTAACATTCCTTTTCCTGTTTGTATGCCTAGTTCAGCATACAAAGTTTTAAACAAAGTTGATTTTCCGCTACCCGTTTTTCCAATTAGGTAAACAAACTCACTTTCTAATATTGTTAAATTTATATTTGAAAGTACCAAGGTATTTTGTTGAAAAATACTTACTTCATTTAGTTGAATTACAGTTGATTTTGACATTTTTTTTTCGTTTAAAAAGAAACAGGAGTTACTTGACCAAAAGGAATATTGTTCAACAACTCTTTAATTTCATCTATTTTACTTCCAAGTCCGCATTTTTCAAGCGCTTTTTCTGGCCTATCGGTTCGTGTATAGCAAATTAAAGTAAAGTTGTCATCTCTTACCTGCAAATAATCAGGAATTTTGGCTACTCCCTTAATCTTAATTATATACATATTTTTTTTTTTTAATTTTAAGCAAAAATAATTATTATTGCCCCACAAAACTAAAAAATTATATGAGAGAATTAAAACAAGTTTTTTTAGCTGCAACTTGTGTTAGCTTAATTGCAGCATGTAGTGTAAAAAACAACTTTACTAAAAACAATTATAATGTTACACCAAATCCTTTAGAATTAAAAGGCGACAGTGTAGAATTTACTATTAATGCTACAGTTCCAGCAAAATCAATTAACCCAAAAGCAATTGTTACATTTTCGCCATACATTAAGTGCGATGATGGAACAATTATTACTTTAAAAGAAAAAACAATTAAAGGAACAAAAGCCAAAGGTGCTGCTGACGAAACAGTAGATACTAAAGTAGGTGGAAAAGTTTCATATTCTGAAAAAATTCCATACAATCCTAGTTTAAAACGTGCACAATTAATGCCTAAGTTTACTGCTTTAGGTAAAGAAATTCCGGTTTCAATTGGTGCATTGGCAGAAGGTACTATTACTACTCCATTATTATTAAACAACAACGATTTAACTGTTTTTGCTAGTGATGATTATAAGGTAGAGTTGGTTAATAAATCAATCAATATCTATTTTCCATTAGATATTGATAAATTTAATCCAAATTTTAAAGCTGGAAAAAATTTAAGTAACAAAATTCAAATTGCAGAATTAGGAAAACTATTAAAAGCAGATAAAAACTTTGTTGCTCGTGGAATTGCTATTAACGCATACGCATCTCCAGATGGTGAATTAGATAGAAACACCAATCTATCAAAAGGAAGAGAAGAGTCAACATTTAATTTTTTCAAAAAGGAATTAAAAAAATTAGGTTTTTCTGAAGTAAATGATGAAAACTTTACTCGTGGATATAGCAGTGCTGAAGATTGGATGGGTTTTGAAAAAGCAATAGTTGCTGGTAATTTAAAAGAAAAAGATGCTATTTTAGAGATAATCAGAAATAAAAGTATTAGCGATGAAGAAAGAGAAAGTTTAATTTCTCGTCAATTCCCTAAAGTTTGGGAAAAAGCTAAAACTGAAATTTTACCAAGTTTGCGTAGAGCTGAATTAGTTATAAAAGGTGCTAACCCGATGAAAACTGATGCTGAATTAATGAATTACTATGGTAAATACGACACTTTATCGCCAAAAGAATTATTTCACTTAGCAGTAATTACTACTGACCTAAACAAAAAGCAAGAAGTATTAAATGCTTATAATACCAAACAAAATAGCGATTGGAGAAGTTTTAACGACTTAGCAGTGGCTGATATTAAATTAAACAATTTTGATGCTGCTAAACAAAATTTAGATAAAGCTTTATTAGCTAGCCCCGAAAACCCAACTATTTTAGCTAACTATGGTGTTGTTTACAAATTAACAGGAAATTACAAAGAAGCGGCAAAATATTACAACATGGCAGGAACAAAAGGTGCTGATGTAAGTTATAACTTAGGTTTATTAGCTGTTAAAAATGGTAATTATGCAGAAGCTGTTAGTATGTTTAATAAAAGTGGTTTAAAAGATTTTAACGTTGCATTAGCAACTTTATTAAATGGAAATGCTGCTGGTTGCAAATCAATAATTGATGAAATTAAACCTGAAGAGTTAAAATGGAATCACTACTATTTAAAAGCAATTGCTGCTGCACGCACAAGTAATGCTGATGATGTTGCTGCTAACTTAATAAAAGCAATTGGTGCAAACAACGAAGTTCGCAACATGGCAAAAAATGATATGGAGTTCTATAAATTATTTAGCAATCCTTTATTTCAAGGAGCTATTAGATAATCTATTTTAAAATATATATAAAAACCACTCATAATTGGGTGGTTTTTTTTATTTACAAAAGCACGAAAAATTGCTAAATATTTTAATTGCTAAATAGAGTATATCTGCTATTTTCGTGCCCATTAAAAATAATCATTTAAAAATAAAATGAACATACACGAATACCAAGCAAAGGAAATTTTAAAATCGTTTGGAGTAGCTGTGCAAGAAGGCAAAGTTGCTGAAACTGGAGATGAAGCTTATACAGCTGCATTAAAATTAAAAGAACAATACGGAAGCGATTGGGTAGTAGTAAAAGCACAAATACATGCCGGTGGACGTGGAAAAGGTAGCATTATTGGAAAAGAGCAACGCGGTGTTGCAGTTGCTAAAAATGCCGATAAAGCAAAAGAAATTACCGAAAATTTAATTGGTGGTACTTTAGTTACTATACAAACTGGCCCTAAAGGTAAGTTGGTTAGCAAAGTATTGGTAGCTCAAGATGTTTATTATCCGGGTGCTAGTGAGCCTAAAGAATATTACATGAGTGTAATGTTGGATAGAGGACAAAGCAAAAACATAATTGTATATAGTACCGAAGGTGGAATGGATATAGAGCATGTAGCTGAACATACGCCACATTTAATACATAAAGAAACTATTGATCCAAAAGTAGGTTTACAAGCTTTTCAAGCGCGTAAAATTGCCTTTACTTTGGGTTGCGAAGGCGAGGCATTTAAACAAATGGTAAAATTTGTAACTGCTCTTTACACTGCTTACGATAAAGCGGATGCTGCCATGTTTGAAATAAATCCTGTTTTAAAAACCAGTGATAATAAAATTATTGCTGTTGATGGAAAAGTAGATATTGACGACAATGCACTGTACCGTCATCCAAATTACGAAGCCATGCGCGATACCGCAGAAGAAGATCCAACTGAAGTTGAAGCAAAAGAACACAACCTTAACTATGTAAAATTAGATGGAAACGTTGGTTGTATGGTTAATGGTGCAGGTTTGGCAATGGCTACTATGGATATTATTAAGCTAAGTGGTGGCGACCCTGCTAACTTTTTAGATGTAGGTGGAAGTGCAAATGCTACCACTGTTGAAGCTGGTTTTAGAATTATTTTAAAAGATCCAAATGTAAAAGCTATCTTAATTAATATTTTTGGTGGTATAGTTCGTTGCGATAGAGTAGCACAAGGTGTGGTAGATGCTTACCATTCAATAGGAAATATTCCTGTACCAATTATAGTGCGTTTACAAGGAACCAATGCCGAAGCTGCTAAAAAATTAATTGACGAAAGTGGATTAAAAGTTTACTCAGCAATAGTATTAAAAGAAGCAGCCGATTTAGTTCAAAAAGCAGTAGCAGGAACTATTTAATAAATATAATATTACAAGATTTAAAAGCATAACTATTTTAGTTGTGCTTTTTTTTTGCATTTCATTCTTTAATATTAACTTTATATACTTAACATTTAGTTAACAATTAATTAATGAGGTGTGGTTTAATTCGAGCGAATTTTTAAAACATGAAAATAACTACTAAACTAATGTTGTTAAGCTTATTTTTAATAAGCACACAATTATCAGCCCAATCGCTTTTGCATTATTGGCATTTTAACACTTTAAATACAGGCTTAACAACACCAGTTAACCCAGCAACTATTCCTCCTTTAAAAGCCGATTTTACTACTAAAGATACATCGGTAGTGAAATTATATTTTAGAGCAATACCAGGAACCAGTAGTGGTTATACCACTTATTGGGATCAAACCACTGGTGATTTAGCAAATGCTAGATTAGGTGAAGTTGCTGGAAATTGTTTAAGACCAAGAAATCCAACGGACAGTATGCAATTGTTTATGTATATTCCTTCAACTGGTTTTCAAGCTATAACAGTAAAATATGCAGTACAACGTTCAAGTGCTTCCAATGGAGCTTCGGAAAATTCGTTTGCTTATAGTGTAGATAGTGGGGCTACTTGGAGAACTTCAGGACTTTCGGCTACTACTTTTGCTACCTCAACAGCTTGGACAACTGCAACAGTAATTATAAACGATACTCAAGCTAACAATAACGCTAAATTAGTTTTTAGAATTTTATTTACAGGTACAGGTAACACTGGTACTAGCGGCAATAATAGAATAGATAATATTACAGTTGAAGGAACTACCGCAGGTGGTGGCGCAGCAGCTCCGCAAGTAACTGCTTTAACTGTTTTAGATTCTATGCGTTTAACAGTTACTTATAGTAATGATTTAATTGATTCATCGGCTAAAAACAAACAATATTATAGCCTTTCACCAAATATTGCTATTGATAGCATTACTTACGATTCGGCTACTAGAAAAGCTACTTTAAAATTAGCTACTCGTTTTATAAATGGAACATCGTATATTGTTACTGTAAATGGTGTTCGCTCCACTAGTGGTGGCGTAATGACTAATCCTTATGCAAGTAATCCGCAAATATTTAACGATTATGCTGGACAAAATTTATTAATTACCGAAATAAATTACAACTCACCAAGTGGCGACCCTGATACTTTAGATTTTGTTGAAATTTATAACAAAGGAACACAACCCATTAATTTTGGTGGTTTGCGCTTTTTTAACGGATTAGAAAATGTATTGCCTTCAGGCACTGTTCCTGCACAAGGATTTATATTAATAGGAATGGATAGCGCAAAGTGCCGTACATTTTATAATAAACCTTTTATTCAATTTGTAGATGCCTTAAGCAATGGTGGCGAAGTATTAACTTTGAGAAACTCGTTAGGTACCCTATTAGATTCAGTAAATTACGATGATGCAGCACCTTGGCCTTCAGGTCCGCCTTCGCCCGATGGTGGTGGTCCTTCAATGGAATTAAACAACTTAACTGCTGATAATAATGTAGGAAGCAATTGGGTAGTAGCAACTAACCCAACAGGTTTAGTAAACGGAATTGCAACTTTTGCTACTCCAGGAACTCTATTTGCGGCACCTACAATTCCAGCTTTTTCAATTAATTCGGTTAGTCAAAATGTAACTGAAAATATTGATTCAGCTACTGTAATTATTAATATTGCTAACAGCAATAGTATGCCTAGTTCGGTTAAGTTACGTATTATAAATAGTGGAACAGCAAGCAATGGAAGCGATTTTAACTATACTACACAAACCATTAATTTTGCTGCAAACAGTACTTTAAGCCAAAGTATTAAAATAAAAATTAATGAAGATGCATTCGCTGAAAGCGCAGAATACATTTTTTTACAATTAGATTCAGCAGTAAATGCAACTGCAAACGCAGGCATTATTCGCCAAACTATATACATTAAGGATAATGATTATGTAGCTCCAACACCAATAAACGATAGTTTGTTAACCTTATTAGGAAGCTACAAACACAATGTAAGTGGATCACATTCGGCAGAAATAGTAAAATTTGATTCTGCAAGTAAACGTTTGTTTATTGCTAATTCTATTGGTGGCTTTATTGATATAGTTAATTTTTCAAATCCATTATTGCCAACTCCAATCCGTTCTATTAATATTAAAGGTTATGGAAACATAAACAGTATTGCGGTGCACAATGGATTGGTAGCTGCTGCTATTGAAAATTCAGTACCAGAAAATGATGGTTTTGTAGTGTTTTTTGATACTGCCGGAACATTTATTAAACAAGTAACTGTTGGTGCTATGCCTGACGATATTTCGTTTACCCCTGATGGTAAAAAAGTATTAACTGCCAATGAAGGTCAACCAAACGATGCTTACACCATTGACCCTGAAGGCTCAATTGGGATAATAAACTTAATAAATGGAATTACTAATTTAACACAAGCCAATGTAAAAGTAGCTCGTTTCAATCATTTTAATAACGACAGTACTACATTAAGAAACCAAGGTGTAAGAATTTATGGACCAAAAGCTTCTGTAGCGCAAGACATGGAGCCGGAATACATAACTTATGCTGCCGATGGTAGAAAAGCTTGGGTTAGTTTGCAGGAAAATAATGCTTTGGCAGTTATTGATTTAATTACCGATTCTATTGTACAAATATTGCCCTTAGGCTACAAAGACCACATGCAAGCTGGTAATGGATTAGATGCAAGTGACCAAAGTGGTGATGTATTAATAGCCAATTGGCCAATAAAAGGTATGTACATGCCAGATGCATTAGCAACTATAAATGTGGCTGGAAACGATTTTATTTTAAGTGCAAACGAAGGCGATGCAAGAGCTTACAATGGAATGGACGAAGAAGCAACTGTTGCAAACTTAAATTTAGATTCAACTAAATTTCCAAATGCAGCATTTTTAAAAACCAATACTGCTTTAGGCAGATTAACCATTACCAACAAAAGTGGCGATATTGATAACGATGGTGACATTGATACCGTTTATGTTTATGGCTCACGTTCATTTACTATTTGGAATGGAACTACTGGTGCTAAAGTATTTGATAGTGGCGACCAATTGGAACAAATTACTGCTGCTCATCCTGTCTATGGTCCTATATTTAATGCAAACAATTCAACAGTAACTCCAGCTAAAAAGAACAGAAGCGACAACAAAGGCCCTGAGCCAGAAGGTATAGTTACAGCTACAATAAACGATACCGTTTATGCTTTTATAGCTTTAGAAAGAACTGGTGGTGTTATGGTTTATGATGTTACTAATCCTGCTGCTCCGCGTTATGTAACTTATAAAAACAATAGAAACATTACCTCAGGAGGAATAGATTTAGGAAGTGAAGGAATTATTTTTATTAGTGCTTCTCAAAGTCCAAATAAAAAACCTTTGGTTATTTTAGCCAATGAAATAAGTTCAACTTTAAGTATTTACCAATTAAATACTGCCGAAATTTTACCTCCTCCGGTTGCAGCAAGTTTAAGTGGAGCTAGCAGAAGAGTATATGAAAATGGAGGTATAGTGAATGAAACTTTAAGTTTATCTGCACCATTAATTGGAGCAGGACAAGTAGTAATAAAAGTAAATAAAGGAGTTAATGTAACCAATGGCGATTTTACTACGAATCCTGTTTTAAGTGCAAATGATTCAATAGTACTTTCGTTACCAAATGGTGCAATTAATGTAGGTTTTTCAATTAATATTATTAATGATACATTAGCCGAAAATGACGAAAGTATATTATTTACAATTGCTCGCCTTTCGCCAAATATGAGAGTAGGATTACAACCAACCTTTAACTTAACTATTTTAGATGATGATACATTAAAAGTAGGTTTAAATAACATTTTGGTAAATGGAAAACAAATAATTATGTATCCAAATCCTACTAATAATGGATTGGTTAATTTTAATGAAAAAGTAAATGCTCAGGTTTTTGATATGCAAGGCAAGCTGATGAAAGAGTTTATAAAGCAAAATCAAATTGATGTAAGCAACTTAACCAAAGGAATTTATTTTATAAAAATTGAAAACTCGGTTACTAAAAAATTAGTAATTGAATAAGTTTAATTAATTAAAAATGAAAAGCCGTTAGTTTTTGAAACTAGCGGCTTTTTTTTAGTAAATCTCTTTCTAAAAATCATCTTTCTAAAAAAAACATTACCCTAATCCACTTTGTCTCGCCAAAAGTGTGGGGAAATTCTTCACGCTTAAAATCCTCATTTCTCAATTTAAAATTCTCATCTCCCATACTTTTATTATTATTGTAGGATACAAACAAACTAATGCAAAAAATAGCTTTAATAGTAGCAGGGGGGAGTGGAACCAGGATGGAAACCAATGTGCCTAAACAGTTTTTATTGCTGGCAGGCAAACCTATTTTAATGCATACCATTGAAGCTTTTTACAATAGTGAAATTAGTCATATTATTTTGGTTTTACCTTTAGGCGAAATGGAATATTGGAATGAGTTGTGCCAAAAATATGGGTTTACTATTAAACATCAATTGGTGGCAGGTGGATCATCCAGGTTTGAATCGGTAAATAATGGTTTGCAATATTGTAATAACGAAGATTTAGTGGCTATACACGATGGAGTTAGGCCTTTTATAAGTAAGGAAATAATTTTAAAAAGCTTTGAAACTGCATTAGAAAAAGGCAATGCAGTAGCAGCAGTTCGCTTAAAAGATTCGATAAGAAAAGTAGAATTACTTGGCAATAAAAATGTAAACAGAGATAATTATTATTTAATTCAAACACCTCAAACATTTAAAGTTGAACTAATAAAGCAGGCTTATGCAGCGCAAAATCATATAAATTTTACTGACGATGCAAGTGTGTTAGAAGCCAACGGGCACGCCATAAACCTTATAGCTGGCGATTATAAAAACATAAAAATAACTACGCCCGAAGACATGCTAATTGCTGAAGCATTTTTAAAAACAAAATAGTACACCTGTTTTATTTCAATTGAAATTACTCTTCGGTAAAAGGATCATCTTTACTGGTAGTTTTAGTTTCTATTTTGTATTTATCGCAATCCAATTCAATGGTTAAATCCATTTTAGGAACTGCCCAATTTTGTTCTATTTCAATTAATTTTTTTGATTGAATTGATTTCATGAAATTACCAAAAATAGGCATTGCCATAGCCGAACCACTTCCTAAATCCATACTCCTAAAATGAATAGCACGTTCTTCGAAACCTGTCCAAATACCAGTTGTTAAAGTAGGTGTAATGCCTATAAACCAACCATCGCTATAATTTTGTGTAGTTCCAGTTTTGCCCCCAACTGCGCCTTGAATGCCATACTGGTACTTTATTTTAGCTGCTGTTCCATGGGTGGTTACTTTTTCTAACATTTTACACATAACATAACTTGTTTGCTCGCTTAAAGCTTCTCTGCTTTCTATTTTAGGTTCAAAAACTGTGTTTCCATTTTTATCAGTTATTTTTAATAAATAGTTGGGTTTAATCCACACCCCTTTATTGGCAAAAGTGCTAAAAGCACCTGTCATTTCAAAAACCGAAATATCGGCAGTGCCCAAAGCAGTGGCAGGGTAAGGGCCCATTGGACTTTCAACTCCCATTTTTTTAGCAATGCTTATTACTTGCTTTATGGCATCTGAACCCAAGCTTTTTAAAACTTGCAATGCAATTAGGTTAACCGAAAATTGCAAACCTCTGTACATGGTCATTTCAGGAGTAGTATATTCCTCGTCAGCATTTCCTGGATTGTAATCAGGATAACCTTCAAACTGAACGGACTTATTAGGATAAATGTTGCAGGGCGATATGCCATTATCAATAGCCAAAGTATAAACAAATGGTTTAAAAGTAGAACCTACTTGGCGTTTCGAATTTTGATTGACATGGTCGTATTTAAAATGTTTGTAATCGTTTCCACCAACCCAAACTTTCACTTGTCCATTTCTTGGATCTACGCTCATCATTCCACATTGTAAAAAATATTTATAATACTTTAAACTATCCAAAGGAGTCATTATTGTATCTATTGTACCTCTAGAACTGCTATAAACTTTCATTTTTACAGGAGTATTAAACTGCGCCTCAATTTGCGTTTGACTTAAATTTTGTTCTTTGCAAATTTTATACCTATCGCTTCTTTTCATTGCAGTTAAAAGTATTTCTTTATGGCTTCCCCAAGGTTCTCTTCCCTTCCAATGAGCATAAAACTTTTTTTGCATTGTTTTTAAATGTTCACTTACCGCTATTTCTGCCTGCGACTGTAATTTTGCATTGATAGTAGTATATATTTTTAATCCATCTTTATATAAATTATATCCATTTTCATCGGCCCATTCTGTTATTTCACCTCGTAAATATTCTCTAAAATAAGTTGCTAAACCTTCGTTGTGGTCATCCTCCTCATAGTTTAGTTTTATTTCTCCTTTTTTAAACTGTTTTGCTTCTTTTTCGGTTAAATATCCATTTTTAAGCATTTGGTTTAAAACTGTATTTCTTCGGTTTAAAGCATTTGCTGGATTTCGATTAGGGTTAAATTTGGTTATTCCTTTTAACATTCCAACTAATAAAGCTGCTTCGGGTGCATTTAAATCCTTTGGCGATTTACCAAAAAAAACCTTTGAAGCACTTCTAATTCCAAAGGCATTTCCCCCAAACTCCACTGTATTAAAATACATGGTTAAAATTTCTTGTTTGGTGTAGCGTTGTTCTATTCTTATGGCAGTAATCCACTCTTTAAATTTGGTAATTGCTTTATTAAAAACATTGTTAAACCTTTTACGTGGAAATAAATTTTTGGCCAATTGTTGCGTAATGGTACTTGCCCCACCTCTGGTTCCTAAAAACAATGCACCTGTAAACACCCTTCTAAAATCAATGCCACTATGGTCATAAAAACGGACGTCTTCGGTAGCTATTAATGCATTTATTAATTGAGGGCTTAGCTCTTCAAAACTTGCATTGCTTCTGTTTTGTAAAAAATATTTTCCTAATAAAATTCCATCGCTACTGTAAACTTCGCTAGCAAGTAAAGTAGTAGGGTTTTCTAACTCTTCTAAAGGTGGAAGTTTATACGATTTTGGAACCCAATCGTTCCATAAAAACATTACAAGTATTGCCAAAATTGCTGTACCACCAAAAGAGGTAATCCAAAGCCATTTTATTGCTTTTTTATACTTTTTGTCAAATAATATTTGAGTAAATTTCATTTTATTTTATAGTTTCTGTTGTATTTTTTTATAAAAATTAAAATACTTTTCCATTTGTTTGTCTTTCATTATGTTTTTATAATTATTTATCGAAATTATAAAATCAATATACGGTTCGGTAACTTTTAGTTTGTTTGTTATAACATTATTAGCAACAATTCCTTTGTAATATTCTTCTGCCTTTTTTTGGTTAGGAAACTCTCTTACAAGCAAATATTGGTAACCTTCATTGCTCATTAATGCGTTAATGCGCAAGTTATCGTTGGCAGCAAATGCCTCGTTATAAGCATATGTTTTTTCAACATAATCGGTAAAGTTTGCTTTTACATTTTTAATTGCAAATATGTAATAGTGTTTTTCGTTTGGTTCTAATTCAAAATCAACCAAGGCTGAATCGAGCTTTGAAAGTTCTATTTTCTTTTCGGTTTTATTTAAAATTAAAAGCATTTGTTTTGCTTCTTCCGACACATCGGTTTTAGGAAACTCTTTTGTTATAAAAGTTAATGCTTGTTTAAATTCTTCTACTTTTCCTGTTTTGCCAACCGACAATGCGAGTAAAAATTCAAATTTTGGCCTTAAATTATTTCCCGAATATTTTTTATCAGCTTCAGCTTTTAATAATTTAACTTCTTCAAAATTATTGTTTTTGTAAGCTTCAAATGTTTTATCGTAAAGTTTTACTAATTCTTTATTTTCGTCATTAGAAGCTGTATTAGTTACTTTTCCAAGTAACAGTAAAGTGAACGAATTGTTGGGATAAATACTCAATAAATCTTCTTTATACTTATTAGCATTATTAGTTTCATTGAATTCTATATGGCTTTTATGTAAGTAATACCAAGCCTCAGGTTCGTACTCTTTTTTAGGAAATTTTCTTTGTAAAATATTGTAATAGTTTATTGCTTCTTTATAGTTATTTATTTTGTTAAAATAAATATTTCCTAAGTTATGCAAAGCTTCCATCATATTTAAATTGGAGGCTTCTAATGCTTCAGTTGTATTTGGAATATTTTTAAGCCAAGCATCTTTATTAGGATCTCCCAAAATAATGTTTTGTGTTTCTTTAGCTCCATCATTATTATCTTTCGATAAATTGCCAACTACTACATTTGGATTTTTAGTTTTTTCTGTTTCATCAGTTGAATCAGCTTCTGAGGATTGTTTTTTCTCTTTTTCTTTGCTGGCTATTCGCCAAAAATCTTCGTTTATTCTATTTCCCCACTTTCGGGTGTTTGTAAAATCCATATACCCCGCAGAGGCCAAAGCTGTGTTATAAAAATACCACTGGTTTCCACTACCCGTATTATCGAAAGCTTGTGGTGCATTATTTATATTGCCAGGATTATTATTTTTATTTGCATTTAAACTTGCTTCTATAATTCTTCTTTTTTGCAACTCTTTCGCTTCAATTTCTTTTCGTTTATTTTCAGCATTTATCCAACCTGTAACCTTTCGGTTTAACTCGTCTTTACTGAGTTTAGCTAGCATTTGTAAACTGTCTTCTGTTTCATAAACTTCCAAATTATTTATTAAATCAGATAATACCATTTTAGTTGCAATAATGGAGTTATATTGTTTGTCTTTTTTATCAATTAAAAGAGCAGTAGTATCGTAAAATGCCCTTGCGTTTTTGTAATCTTTTAATTCAAAATAAAGCTTGGCTAATTCGTAAGTGGTTTTAGGTTTTTGAGTTAATTTAGTTCCTATTTTTTCGTTCGATTTTTTAAAAGCAGTAATTGCAAGTTGGTAATTTTTTTGACTCAATTCTAACTTTCCCAATTCATAATATATCTGACTAAGAAAATCTTCATTTTTATCGTCTTTCGACATTTTCTTTAAGTTTCGCCTAACTTTATTTACCGATTTCTTGTCGTTTACATCGTACAATTTTGTAATATTAATATTTGCATTAAAACCAAAATCGTATGAAGGAACTAAACTTATTACTTTATTAAAATTAAAAATAGCATTTTTATTATCGTTAGCATTGGCATACAATTGCCCTAAAATAAAACGATACCTTATTTTTTCTTCTTTGTTTAACTTCCCTTCGGCAAATACTTTATTTAAGTTATCAATAGCCGATTTATATTTTTCGAGCCTAATATTAATATCAGCAGCAGTTAAATAAATTTCGGTTAAATCTTTTTTTTCAATTTTTTTATTTGATAAAACTAAGCCAATTACTGCTTCGGCCTCCTGTGGTTTTCCTAAACCAATATATGACTTTGCAATCCAAGCTGTACTAATATTTTTATATTCTACAGGATATTTGCTTATCATAAATTGCATGGCTTCCTGGCTGGCATAAAAATCTCTTTTAAAAAAATGTGTTTTAGCAATAGCAAACCACGATTCGTCAGTGTAGGAGCCAACTCTATGTAATTGAATAGAGCCCGAAAATTTTTTCATTGCATCTTCCAATAAATTATTTACCCCTTTTGCCTGAGCATCGGTTCCATAAGGAAATATATCTAATATTTTATTAAAGTCGTTTACATGCCCGCTACTAAGTGAAGTGATAGCTTCGTTTAGTTTTTCTTCCCCATTAAAATAAATATTGTAATGTCCAACTAAACTGTGCCATTTTTTATTCAGCCATTTTTCCTTATTTGGATTGCATGAAGCTATCAATATCAGACTTATTACTAAGAATGAAAAAGTTTTATTTATTTTTTTAAAATTATTATATTTCAAAAGCAATCTATTTTTATATTTTTGGAGAAAAACCAACTCACAATTTTAAGCATTATCATTTAATTTGGAATCAAAAAGAAAAAAGATTTTAGAAAAATTAAAATTACCTCATCGTTTGATTATTATTAATGACGAAACGTTTGAAGAGAAATTTTCGTTTAAATTAACTCCAATGAACGTTTTTGTTGGGTTTAGCTCCTTTATTGTACTTTTTGGTTTACTTGTTATTTTATTGGTTATTAATACTCCTTTTCGTGAACTTTTACCAGGTTATGGCGACAATGATACCAAGCGAAATTTGCAAGAATTACTTTACAAAACTGATTCAATTGAGCGTACTTTAAAAGAAAGAGATGCCTTTTTAAAAAATAAAATCAACATTTTAAATGGAGGAATAGGGTTAAGTGATTCAATTACAAAATAAATAATAAGCTTCTTTAATTCTTTTTTCAATAGCACTGGTTGAATAACCTGGCAAATAATCAATGGTTTTTACCACACCACCTTTTGCTGTAACTATATCGTAACCAACTATGTTTTCAGGTTGGTAATCGCTGCCTTTTACCAACACATCGGGCTGAACTAATTCAATTAAATTGTAAGGAGTTTCTTCATTAAATAAAACTACCGCATTTACGCATTGCAAAGCAGCAATAATTGTTAACCGCGAATGTTCGTCTTGAATGGGTCTGTGAGGGCCTTTTAGCTTGCTTACCGAAGCATCGGTATTCAATCCCATCACCAATACGTCTCCTAAGTCAGCAGCACGATTTAAGTAATCAATATGGCCTTTGTGAAGCAAATCGAAACAACCGTTGCTAAACACAATTTTTTTTCCTTGAATATTCCATTCTTCCACTTGTGTTTTTAATGATTCCCAAGTGTGAATTTTATTATTAATAAGATCGATATAATTCATTTTTAAAATTTATAGTCGTATTAAATTTGCTAATTGAATTACTTATTTTTTATAAATAAAATTAAACTGCTAATCAAACCTAAAAGTATAAGAACAATCATTTGAGCGCCATGTATTAAAGTTGCATAAGCAACTCCATCGGCTATGGATACCCCAAAAAGCAATAAACTTTGACTTATAAAATAATGAAAAGTTCCCGCACCTGCTCCTGGAGCGGGTAATGCTACTCCAATAGTGCCAATGGCAAAAACAGTTAAACAAGCTGCAAAATTTAAGTTTTCTGTACTATGTAGTGAAAAGAAACAAAAGTACATCATTAAAATGTAACAGAACCAAATACTAATTGATAAAAAAAGAAAAAGAAAAGGCTTTTTAACTTTTTTTATGCTCAATAAACCATCAGTAAATCCTTTTAAAACCGATAAAAACTTATTGAAAATTGGAAGTGATTTTATTTTATTACGAAACAAAAAAGCAACAATAACAAAAACAACAATAAATGTTAATAAAATCCATTTTATAGGTAAAGCATTGGATGATTGATTAACATTATTGGAAAAAGCATTTTGAATAAAATTCCAAATTAAATTAAACTGAATTAGGAAAACTAAACCCAATAAAAAAAGCATAATAATTAAATCGAAAATGCGCTCTGTAACTACACTTCCCAACGATTTTTCAATTGGAAGATTATCTGATTTGTTTAAACTTGCGCAACGAGCAACTTCACCAGCCCTTGGAATAAAATAATTCATCATGTAACCAATTAAAACAGCGTAAAAACTATGACTAGTCTTAATTTTATAATCCATAGCATCATACATTAAAACTGCCCTGTATGCTCTTAACCAATGGCTAAAAACTGAAATTAATAAACCTAAACTCAGCCACCACAAATTAGCAGTTGCAATTTTTTCCCAAAGCTCATTCCAGTTTTGGTCTTTAAAAACGTAAAACATAAACCCGCCACCAATAATTATGATGACCAAATATTGTATTACTTTTTTAAGCATTGAATTAATTTAATTTGTTGTTATGGTCAGTATAAACAGCAATAGGTTGGTACTTTTTTGCCTCTTCAAAATTCATAATGCAATACGAAATTATAATTACAGGATCGCCAACTGCAGCTTTGCGAGCGGCAGGACCATTTAAACAAATCATTCCCGAACCCCTTTCACCTTTAATAATATATGTTTCCAAACGTTCACCATTGTTTACATTCACTACCTGCACTTTTTCGTTTTCTATCATGTTGGCAGCTTCCATCAAATCTTCGTCAATGGTAATGCTTCCTACGTAGTGTAATTCGGTTTGCGTAACTTTAACGCGGTGTATTTTCGATTTTAATAATTGTATTTGCATTTCAATAAAAGTGGTGCGAAGCTAAATCAATTTAATTGATATGCCAAAAATAAGGAAATAACCCTATTATAATATAGCCCTGTTCAAAAAATCGTTCAATGGTTTCATGGCTTTAAAAGCTTTTTCGCATTGTTTTAACAACTCTTTTTCGGTTAAATTATTGTCATCAATTTTTAAATATGCCAAAAATCCTTTGTGTTTAATGTATTCAATTGCAGGATTTTCGGCATCGTAACCTTTGGGTGGCCTTTGTAATTTATCGCCCGTTAATGTTCCAAAATTTTTTACAAAATCTTTATGCTTTAAAATTTTGTTAAACTCATCAAAATTATAATCAATTTCTTGCCTAATAGCTGCTAACTTATCGGGCATGGGTTGGTACGAACCTCCAGCTATAAAACTTTCGCCTGGCTGAAAATGAATATAATAGCCGCAAAAATCAGCAGCCTTTCCGCCCTTGCTTAAGCTAATTCCAAAGTTATTTTTATACGGATTTTTATTTGCCGAAAACCTAACATCTCTGTTAATTCTAAAAATACATTTTTTAGGGTCTAACTCAGCTATTTCTGGGTCAAAAATGGCTGTTTGTTCTATTATTTTAGCTGCCAAATCTATCCACTCCAGCCTAAGTTTATCGTAAGTAGTTCGGTTTTGGTCAAACCATTCTTTGCTATTGTTTTGTTGTAAAGCAGTTAAAAATTTACTAAGTGATTGTATTTCCATAAAATTTAATTTTATTCAAATATGGTAAAATAAATAGTTATAAGAAATTAGTAAGTGTAAATTTAAACTATTATTCTGCTCGCTTTTTTATTTAAATGCTTTTTATAAAAAAATAAGCTTGCAAAATGAACAGTTAATGCAAAGGGAATACAAATAAATGCCCAACCAATAATTGCTGATAATTGTGAGTTTAAAATATTAAAAAAATAGTCGAAAAAACTTTCTTTCAAAGCGGCTACTTTTTCTATAGTTTTGGTTTTGGTATCAGTAAAAAAAGTATTTACAAATTGCCCTAATTGATAAAAAGGCACTAACATTAATAGTTGTAAAGGAGCAACAATCCAATTAACCAATTGAATTACAACTACATTTAACCTAAAAATAAATGCAAATACAAAACACAAAATAGAAGTAACACCAATAAATGGAAAAAGGCCAAAAGTAACTCCTAAACTTACAGTTAAAGCCAATTGATAAGGAGTTAAACCGTAGGTAAATATGGTTAAAATTTTAGATTTCAAGTTGTTGTAAACATTGTTCATATAATGCATCAAAAGTAACACCACAATGTTATGTATATATTAAAATGATAAGAATTATTACCCTGTTAATGTTTATTTTAGTAAAAATGTTACATAATATTATTTGAAGGTTATATTTTATAGTGGTTTATTTTTTTCGTTTTAAAAGCCAATAAACAAATGCACCAACTAAAATAAGCGGCCACAGTTTAAATATATTTACTAAAATAATGGCAAAAATATCCAAACCTATTTTAATTGAATTCCATAATTGAACAAAAAAAGTTGGTTCAAATGTTTTGATTTCGACATCGTTTGCAACAATTTCCTTTTTGGTAGTGGGTTTTTGATAAATATTTAAAGTAATTGTGCTGTAATTTATCTGATCGTTAATGGAAAGATTTGAAATTTTAGCTTGGTCGGCTTGTTCTTGTTTATTCAAAATTAACTCTTCTGCGGTGGTGGTTTCAATAAGTTTCTTGTTATTATTTTCTATGGCTTTGGTTAATCGTTGTTCCTGTTTTGTTGATCGGTTTTGAGTTAATTTGTTAGATAATAATTGCAAAGCAACATCTTCGGCTTTTATAATTCTATAGTCTAAAAAATCAATGTTTTGTGCAATTAACCTGAGTGTGGTATCGAGCTTGGAATTGGGTACCCTAATAATTAAATCGTTGGTTACTGAATAATTAATTATTTTTAAAGTAGAATCTTCACTTATTTGAGTAAATATTGTTCCATTATCATCGCTTTTTAAATGAGTAAATGTAACAAAACCGCCCATTTTATTGGTTATTTCTTCAATGTAATAGGTGGAATTAATGACACTTTTTACACTAAATTTCATTTCTGCTGTTCTTACAAATCGATGAGTTGTGTCTTTGTTGTTTTCAACAGCAGCCGATGATGAAATAAAATCATTGGTGCTGATAGAATCGGCTTCATTACTAAAACCCTTTTGCTTTTTTTCAGATGAAGGAGCACAAGCAAAAATGGTGATTATAAAAGTGAAAACAATAGCAATTTGATAGTTTTTAAAATTCATTTTTTGAAGTTTATTGTATACAACAATTATATTTAAAATTTAGTATTTATTAAGCAATTAAAATATTTTTATGATTGTAAAATATATGTATTTTGGAATTAGATAATTTTAAATAAATGACACAATTAGTTTTAAATATTGAAGATGATAAATTGAATACTTTTATTGAATTTATAAAAACATTAGATGATGTATCTGTTGAAAAAACTATTTCTGAATATCAAATGGAAGAAGTAGGTGCTAGGTTGCAAATGTTAAATGATGGTGAAATGAGAATAAGGCCTTGGGATGATGCCAAGCAAGAAATAATGGTTTAATAAAATTATTGTTTTAGCTGTATTTCATTCAAGTATTAACCACAAAAAATGAATAAGAAAATAAATTTATAATATAGTATTGTACTAATACATTTATGCATTTATTTTACAGCATGAATGAATTGGAAGCGAAAATTTTAATTGACGATTTATGCAATCAACTTGAAAAGCATAATTATAATTATTATACCTTATCAAACCCGAGTATTTCCGATTTGGAATTTGATCAATTGTTGAATCAATTAATTGATTTAGAAAAACAATTTCCACATTTGCAAAACCCAAATTCGCCAACTTTAAAAGTGGGTGGAAGTATTACCAAAAATTTTGAAACGGTAAAGCATAAATATCCCATGTTGAGCTTGGGAAATACTTATAACGAAACCGACTTACGCGATTTTGATGATAGAATTAAAAAAGCCATTGGCAATGGTTTTGAATATGTGTGTGAATTAAAGTTTGATGGACTAGCCATTAGTTTAAGTTACGAAAACGGTAAACTTGTGCGCGCTGTTACTCGTGGCGATGGTTCGCAAGGCGATGATGTAACTAATAATGTAAAAACCATCCAATCAATTCCACATCAATTAAAAGGAAACGATTACCCTGCTAGTTTTGAAATTCGAGGAGAGGTTTTTATGCATAAAAAAACCTTTGAAAAGCTGAATGCTGAATACCGCAAAGAGTTAGAAGATAAAGAGGTATATACTGAAACCCAAATATTAGAAAAGTTGTATAAAAACCCACGTAACTTTGCCAGTGGAACTTTAAAAATGCAAGACAGTAGTGAGGTTGCAAAACGTCCGCTCGATGCATTTTTATACTTTTTATATGCGGATAATAAAATAAGCGAAACACATTTTGAAAGCCTTAAGTTAGCAGAAAGTTGGGGCTTTCAGGTAAGCGATCATTACAAATTATGCAACAATATTGATGATGTGCTTGAATTTATTAAATACTATGAATCTGCACGCCACGATTTGAGTTACGAAATAGATGGAATTGTTATAAAAGTAAATAGTTATTTACAACAAGAAGATTTGGGCTTTACGGCTAAAAATCCACGTTGGGCTATTTCATACAAATACAAAGCTGCCACCGCAGTAACTAAATTAGAAAAAGTAACTTACCAGGTTGGTAGAACAGGTGCCATAACACCAGTTGCCAATTTAACACCTGTTCAATTGGCTGGAACTACCGTAAAACGTGCTAGTTTGTATAATGCAGATGAGTTAGAAAGATTAGATTTGCACGAAAACGACACTGTTTTTGTAGAAAAAGGTGGAGAAATTATTCCTAAAATAGTGGGTATTGATATTGAAAATAGAGCACCAAATGCTGTTAAAATTATTTACCAAACCCATTGCCCTGAATGTAACACTGAGCTAATTAGAAAAGAAGGAGAAGCAATACATTACTGTCCAAATTTAAGTCATTGTCCGCCTCAAATAATAGGTGCTATGGAACATTTTGTGAGCCGAAAAGCCATGAATATTGATAGCCTTGGTGGCGAAACTGTGGCGGCATTTTATAAAATAGGTTTAATAAAAACGTATGCCGATTTATACGATTTAAAATATGAGCAAATTTTAAATTTAAGCATTGAAACTAACGATGAAATTGATGATTCGAAAAGTAAAAAACGCTCAATAAAAGAAAAGTCCGCTTTAAATATTATTGAAGGAATTACAGCTTCTAAGGCTGTTCCTTTTGAAAGGGTTTTGTTTGGGTTGGGAATAAGAATGATTGGCGAAACCGTTGCAAAAAAGTTGGCGAAACACTTTCAAAACATTGATAATATTATGGCTGCTACTAAAGAACAAATAGCCGATATTTATGAAATTGGCGATAAAATAGCGGAACATTTAACTCAGTTTTTTAGTGATAAAGAGAATGTGCAAATGATAGAAAAACTAAAACAACATGGATTAAAATTAGCCATAGAAGAAGAAGTTGGAGTGGAGCGCAGTAATAAATTAGATGGAAAAACGTTCTTGGTAAGTGGTACATTTGCAATGAGCCGCGATGATTTGAAAAAGTTAATTGAAGTAAATGGTGGAAGAAACATAGCAGGTGTTTCTAAAAATTTAAACTACTTAATTGCCGGTTATAAAATGGGTCCTGAAAAACTTAAAAAAGCTACGGATTTAAACATTCAAATTATAACTGAACAAGAATTTTTAAACATGATAAATTAAATGAAAAAAATAGTTTTTATTTTATTTTTTATACAATCAATTGCTGCCATAGCACAAGATAATATTATTACCATTCCTTTAAATAATTGGGGAAAAGACGATAGGTTTCATAAGTATGAAAATACTTTGGCGTTATTTAAAGTGCAAGGCGATACCATAAAAAGTTTGGATTTTGAAGACTTAAGACCTTCTGTTGATATAATTATAAAAAAGCCATTAGGTTTTAAAAATTATGCCTATGGATTTTTGTTTTTTGCTGGTTCAATTAATTATAAAAATAATGGTTTCGTAACTGTTTTAATTGGCGATTACAATACTACAAATCCGACTTTATTTGTAGACAATAACCAAAATTTTGATTTTACTGATGATGAAAAATTAACACTACCTTATTACAACCAAAAGGGACTAGAATTTGATTTACAAAACGTTATATTTAAAAATGGTAAAAACAGAATTTTATTAACTAGAACAGTACTTTTTGGTAAGCTTGATTTAAGAAAATACAAAGACGAATACTACCAATATTACTATAAAGATAGAGCTTTTGTAGGTTTAGATTTTACCTATCGCGAACAACGATATTTGGCTAAAAGTGGAATTGTAAAATTGAATGATGATAGCTTTAGAATCGCATTGCATGATGGAAATTCGAATGGAAAATTTAATGACAATGATACTGACAGAGTAATTGTTATAAACTATAACGATTCAATTTTTGATACAACTAACGATTTATTTGCAAATAAATTAAGCAAGGACAAAAAAAATAATTATTTCGAAAAAAATGGAAAAATATTTGAAATAGTTGAAGTAGATGCAGAAGGAAGTTTTATAAAAATTAAACAGTCTAATAGCGATTTATTATTTGGTAAAATTGCAGTAGGAAAAAAAATTCCTAAAGTTGTAATTACCAACCACAAGGGAGAAAAAAAGAATTTAAAAAAACTAAACAAGCACCAAGTGTTTATGTATTTTACTTCTTTAACATCTAAGAATTTTGAAAAAGATACTGCTATATTAAGGCAAATTGCAAATATTGACTCTTGCAACATAAGGGTAATATTATTTTTATATACAAATAAAAGTTACACCGTTAGAATATATGCAAACCAAAGCAAAGCCAACTATACTGTGGCTTTAGGACATAAAGTATTAAACAAAAAATTAGGAATAAGAGGGCTACCTCAAACACTTTTGGTAGGTAAACGAAGAAAGGTAATTAAATATGGAATTACCCCTGATGAATATTTGAATATGCTGATTAAAAAATAGATTAATAAAATTTAATGTTTTAACAAATTTTATTAGTTTTGAATAGAACATAAAATTTTATCATGAAAATACTAGTAATTGAAGATGAGCCAAAAGTGGCTGCTTTTATTAAAGAAGGATTGGAACTACAAAACTTTAATGTAACAATTGCTTACGATGGTTTTTTTGGAAAAAAATTGGCCTTAGAAAATTTTTATGACGTATTAATTTTAGACTTATTAATTCCATATATAAACGGTTTAGACTTGTGCAAACAACTTAGACTTGAAGGTTACAAAGCACCCATATTAATCCTTTCGGCTTTATCCTCGGTTGATGACAAAGTAATGGGACTTGACTCAGGGGCAGATGACTACATGGTAAAACCTTTCGATTTTAGGGAATTAATAGCACGAATAAAGGCTTTATGTAACAGATATACCGATAATTTAAAAGACCATAAAATTTTAAATATGGCCGATTTAGAACTTGATATTTATAAAAAAACGGTAAAAAGAAATGGTAAAATGATTGATTTAACTTTTAAAGAATTTTTGCTTTTGGAATATTTATTAAAAAACAA